>Ga0209634_1003444_pt1 | contig 10673 bp, 11 predicted proteins | sample LinPmetageLP40_FD_184043 | JGI IMG/M metagenome (GOLD analysis project Ga0209634, IMG submission 184043) | Marine viral communities from the Pacific Ocean - LP-40 (SPAdes) (version 2) | ecosystem: Environmental > Aquatic > Marine > Oceanic | place: Pacific Ocean | collected 2010-08-26 | reverse complement strand
CCTGCTAATGGTCCTATGAATGGTCCTGCTAATGGTCCTGCTAATGGTCCTGCTAATGGTCCTGCAAATGGTCTTAATGTTGCTAATCGTAACAATAACTCAGAATTTGTTAATGAAGAATTTGAAGGTTTCCAAAACAGTGGACCACAACCATCTGATAATACAAGTTCTAATCAACAAGAAGTAGCTCAATCTAATAATGCTAATCCAAATAATTTACCAGCTGAGTGCTATCCTAAAGATGTTTTATCATCTGGTGATTTATTACCATCTGACGCTAATAGTAAATGGGCACAAGTTAATCCAAATGGTCAAGGTTCTCTTGGAGATAAAAACTTTTTAACAGCTGGATATCACGTCGGTGTTAATACTGTTGGTCAATCTCTTAGAAACGCAAATAGACAACTCAGAAGTGACCCTCCAAATCCACAAGTTAAAGTTAGTCCTTGGATGCAAACTACTATTGAACCAGATGTTAATAGAAAACCATTTGAAGTTGGTGCATAATTTTACATTTAAATTTTATTATTTTTTAAACTATACTTTTCAAATTAATATTAATCATAATAAATAATTATAATAATAAATATTATAGTAAATATTATAGTAATTGTTGTAATTAATAAATATTATGTCTAATTACATAATTGTTATTCCATCTTATAAAAGACCACAGCTCATTAAAACACATACTTTAAAAGTACTAGAAAATACTAAAATATCTCCAAGAAAAATTTTTATTTTTGTGGCTAATAAAACAGAATATAAAGAATATAGTCAGTCTCTAGATAAAAAATATCATAAAAATATAATAATAGGGAAAAAAGGATTAAAAAATCAACGAAATTTTATATCTAAATATTTTCCAATAAACTCTAAAATAGTTCAATTAGATGATGATATTAAATCTGTTAATCAATTAATAAATTACAATATTAAAAATAGAAAAGAAAATAAGTTACAAATCATTAGTAATCTAGATAAATTTATTAAAGAAGCATTTCAACAATCTATTAAGAACAATTCTTATTTATGGGGAGTTTATCCAGTTAATAACGCTTATTTTATGTTTCCAAAAATAACAACAGATTTAAGATTTATTACAGGTCCAATGTTTGGTATAATAAATAGACATTCTAATAAATTAAAATTAACAATTGATGAAAAAGAGGATACACAAAGAACCCTTCAATATTTTACATTAGATAAATCAGTAATTAGATTTAATAATGTAACTATAGAAACATCCTATTATAAAAATAAAGGGGGTATGCAAGAAGAAAATAAAGATAGAAAAAAAGAAGCAATGAAATCTGCACAATATTTAATTAAAAAATATCCAAATTTAACAAAACTTAATCTTACTAAAAAAAGTGGTTTTCCAGAAGTGAAATTACTAAATAAAAAGTAAGTAAAAATATAAATATAATTAAAATATAAATCTAGTTTAATAATATATATAATTAATTATTAATAATTAATAATTAACAGTTAATTGTTAAAATTTAATAAATAAACAATTATTAGTAGAAATGTATAACGATAGTAGCGCTGTTATTATACTTTTAGTAATTATATTAATATATTGTATTTGTACCTCTAATAGAGATGGATTTCAAAATAGGTTTCAAGTTAATCAATTTAATATAGATGGATTAAGTGTTATAGATGAAAATAAAAATAAAAACTTAGTTTATGATTATTTATTAACAGACGGTAACCTATTTTATTTATATAATTCAAGAGATTTAGTTATAGGAAGACAAAATCCCTTAATATTTGAAACATTAGATGAAGCAGAAAAATTCCGTAAAAGTACTAGTACACCTCCTTTAAATATTACTAATTTATTAATTAAAAAAACGACGGATGACCCTACAGAAAATTATGAAAGAGCTTGTTCTAAAAAAATATCACCATTTAATTCTAGAATGAATACTTGTTTTGCTTATTCAAAATCAGAAAAAGATATAGAAAAAAATAAAGACTTAATTAATGATTTAAGTTCTGGTAATCACCAATTAGAAAGTTGTATTATAGATGCTATTGGTGATGAAAATCCAGATTTAAAGATAGAAAGTAATAATCAAAAAGAAATTAAATTTATGGATCAATTTTTTTAAGTATAATAATATTTTTTTATTATTTATTAATATTATTATATCAATATTATTTAATAATTAATATTAATTATTAAAATTTTAATATTTTTAATATATTTAATTAATATTGTTAATTAATATCGTTAATTAATATAAATAAAGAAACTAAAAATGATTTTACCATTAGTTATAGTAGTTTTAATATTAGTATGTGCATACTTAGAATACCAAAAGAATATTAATATGAATAATAAAGTAGTAATATGTATAATATGTATATTAACTTTTGTACTTTGTATGGGATTTGTAGAAAAATATAGAAATAGAGAAGAGGGATTTCAAAATAATGATGTTTTTAGTGATAGTGATTTAGAAAAAGATGATATTGAAAAGAAATGTAAAGATGAAAAAAGAGAAGCCGTATATAAAACTAGAATATCTGGTGTTAAAAAGGATAAAAAACGAATGGATTTATTAAAAAAATACATAGGAAGAATAGAAAAGGGCGAAAAAGTATGTTGGACATTACCAACAATAGAAGAATCAAAATATATAGAATGTGATAATCTTAAGAATAAATCAGAAGATGATTTGACAGATGATGATAAAAAAAAAATAAAAGATATATGTGATAGTGAAACTAATAAAAAATTATTTGGCGATTGTATTGAAACGAATATGATTAAAAATTATGATGCAACACTTAAAGAGACAAATGCAGCTGGTATTAAAAAAATAGCTACTGATTTATCAATTAAAACTGACGATGATGATGGAAAAGCATTAGATAAAGAAACTCTTATTAATGAAATAATCAAAAAGGAAATACTTAGGTCATTATTAAGAGAAATGAGACTAAAAGATGATAAATATCCAGCAAAATTATTAAAACAAACAGAAGATTTAATAATAAATACTAAATTAGGTTTATGTAATGATTGTGGATTAGAAGAAGATATTTGTGGAAAATTAAAAACAGAAAAAGATAATAGAGCTAAATTAGAAGAAGAAAAACGTAAAAAAGCAGCAGCAGAAAAGGCAGCAGCGGAAAAAGCAGCAGCAGAAAAAGCAGCGGTGGAAAAAGCACAAAGAGATGCTTTAGCTAAAGAAAGAGCAGTAGCGGAAAAGGCAAAAGCAGAGGCAGAAGCTCTTAAAAGAAAACTAGCAAAAGCACAAGAAGATAAAGTAGGGAAATCTTTAAGTGGTGATGTTAGTGGTATATTAGGTGGTGGTGATAATGGTAATGGTAATGGTAATGGTAATGGTAATGGTAATGGTAATGGTAATGGTAATGGTAATGGTAATGGTAATGGTAATACTTCTTCTTCTGGAAGAACATCTAATTCATTTAGATATGCTTCAAGAGGTAATTATAATCCAGATAACATGGAAAGTAGCTTAGAAGCTCGTAAAAGAGAAAGAGGACGAGTCTATGTAAATCCAATGAGTTCGGGTCATTTAATAGATAAATATTATTCTAGTTTGGATAATAAACCACATGGTTATTCTTATATAGATCCAAGAATGTGGAATGTACCACAAAAAAGACCACCTGTTTGTCATTATAATAATGATTTAAGTGCTGTTCCATTATATGATTCTGGTACACATACGAATGTTCTAGAATTAACACAATATGGAGATATTGCGACATCAGAAAGAGATGTAAGACAAACTAATGTAGGTAGTATCCTTCCAGAATTTCAATATAATGAAATGACATAAGTTGTTCATTATTTTTCATTATTTTTCATATATTTATAATATTATAATATTATAATATTATAATATTATAATAGAGAATCTATTATCTACTAGATAAAATATATTAGATATGACAACTTTTTTAACATATAATTTAAAAGATTTGGATAAAACACAAACATCAAATACAAGTATAAAATCAATTCAATCAGTAGTATCTTTAATGGATAAAAATTTAGTAGTAAAAAAATGTCTAGGTTCTTCTTGTGGAGGTACTATATTTTTAATTAAAAATACAAACATCAATACAAAATCTAGTAACAAAAAGTTAATATGTAAAAAAATACCGTATTCAGCTTCAGTTACAAAACCATATATTCAAAAATATTATAAAATAATGGAAAAAATATATAAAATAGGAAGTGTGCGCCAATATATTAATCCAGTACTAGATTACAAACTCAAAAACGGCGATTTATATGTATTATTTCCATATTATTCTGGATATAATTTACAACAATTAAAAAAAAAAATGTTAAAAATGGATAATGAAAACTATAAAGTTATAATTAAACATTTAGTAAAAAAAATGTTAGAGGGTCTGGCAATATTACACAGTCAGGGTTTATACCATCAAAAAATAACACCAGAAAATATTATTGTTAATACTAATAATAAAAAGTTAGAAGTCCGCATTAAGTTTTATGATTTATCAATTAATAATTCAATAAAGAAAAAACAAACGAAAAAACTTAATAAACAATATATTAAATTACGAAATAAAGATTGTATAGATTGTGGAAATTTATTAATGGATTTAATATCTTTTAAATATATTGAAAACTATAATAATTCCAACAATGATGGTCTTTTAAATAAAGCAATACAGTTCTTTAATATAAAAAGAAAAGAAAAAGCAATAGAAGATATAGTTGATAGTGAATTATTAGAATATATGCATATAATAAATACTAAAATGGTTAAAACACAAGAAAATGTTAATAAAGTATTAAAAGAAATATTATTTAAAGAAAAATATAAAGATTAATATACTATTTTAATATATTTAGTTTTTAATATAATATTATTCTTAATATAACAATGTCTAATACTAGAAATATTAATATTAGGATAGATAACAGGGAAAATAAATTAATAGCATATTTAGAAACAAAAAAAGAAATATCATATGAAAAGAAACAATTGTTATTAGGTGATATACAATTATTTGTTAATAAAAAAGAAAATGAAATATCTCCTTTTATAGATTATGTTATAGAACGTAAAACAGTGAAAGATTTACTAGCTTCTGTAAAAGACGGGCGTTATAAAGAACAGAAAGGACGTATATTATCACAAATAGAACAGAAATACATAGGTACATTTTTTTATATTATTGAGGGTTCTAGCCATTATTTAAAGCCATATGAGAAATCAATTTATCAAGGAGCTTTAATTAGTATATCGTTGCGAGATAATATTCATATTATAAAAACGGATTCTATTTGTGATACAGGTGATTTTTTAATAAGATTATATAAAAGATTAATAAAAGAGGATTTACATAATATTGAAAACGAAATACAACCTATCAAATATATTGAAACCTTAAAAGCGTCAAAGAAGGCAAATATAGAACCTATAACCGCACAATGTATGGCATTGGGAGTAATACCTGGTATTAGTTATAAAATAGCAAATCAAATTATTAAAAAATATAAAACATTGGGTGATTTATTTGATGCTTATCAAAGTTTAGAAACAGAAGAAGAAAAAATAAATTTATTAAAAAATATAGAAATTACAGAAAAACGCAATTTAGGATTAAGTGCTAGTAAAAATATTTATAAATATTTATTTAATTAATAAAACCAATGATATTTAGTTTTAACTTCCTTTTTCATTTTTTTTTCAAAATGCGGTTCATTATTTTCATTATAATGTTCAATATCAATTATCCAATTTTCATTAATTTTTTTATTAATATATATGGAGTCTAAATTAGTAAGAAGTGTTTCATTTCTATTAACAATAGTACCTTTAATTGGTGAGTAGAATAAGTACTCGCATCTTGTTACTTCATTATAGAATGAAGCAATTATTTGATTTTTGCTTATTTCTTTTCCGATAGTTTCAATAACAATTTTTTTAGGTATAAATAAAATAGGAATAGATGTACTCCTATTTATATTAACATTTAATGAATTACTTAAACCTATTCTAGTAATATTACTATTAATTCTCCAAGATTTTTGTATTAATGTCGGAAGTTTCATTATTATGTATTTTATTATAAAGTAATAATTATGTAGGATTTTATTTAATAAATTCAATTTTATATTTTATTTATTATTTTTATATTTTATATTTATAAATAATCTAGTGTATTTATATAGTACTATTAATAGTATAGAATAATATAATTAATATTATGTCTAGTTGTAATGCAGATAAATTGGTACAAGCAGCTAAAGATTCATTAGAAATTTTAAATTCTAAGAGCGAATTAACAGATAATAATTATAAAGTATTTAAAGAAGCAAGAAAAAAACCATTAGATAAAATCATAGAATGTCATCAAGAAAAAATGAAAGTAATAGAGACTACAGCTGACAGTCACGCAAATAATAATACTGAATTACATAGTTTTGAAAAAAAAATTGCGGAATTACTAATAGATGAAAAAAAATTAAGATATGATAAAGATAAAATAGAAGCAGAAGAACAGAAATTTTCAAAATTATTAGAAGAAAAGTATAAATTAGACAGTAAAATAGAAGAATATGAACGTAAAACAAACAAGATTACTGAAAATATGAGTAGTAATGACACATTACTAGAAAGTCAAACTACAAAAACAATGTTATTAAAAAATATTAATATTGGTGTATTAATATTTGTAATAATAAGTCTATTATATATAAATTTTAAACCATTTGTAACTAGAAAAAGTAAAATGATGCAATTAAAGAAAAAAGAAGATAATTTATTTAGTTCTAAAAATGATAAAAAAATGACTGAAAACGTTAATAATGAAAATAAAATGATGTAATAAAAATAATTATTAAGTAAATAAATTAATATTAATTATTATCAACTATTATCAATTATTATAAATTATAATATATGATAAAATATAATAAATAATAATAAATAATATATATATATATATTAATATTTTGATATTAAAAATAATATAATATAATATGGAAGATACAGAACCTACTTTAAATAATATTTTAAATCACGAACTCGACGATGATGGTGAAAATCCTATACCAATACACAATAAAAATATAGTGGATTTAGAGGGTGTTTATAAAACGAATACAGATGAATTTATTAAAAAATATGATATTAAAAATAAAATAGAGGTATTAGAAAATAATATTAAAGAACAAAAAAGAAAATTAAGAGCTTCTATATCAATACATGGGGCAGCACAAGAAAAATGGAAACAAGTAGTATATGATAATCAAAAATTTGAAGATAAATATAAATTTTATTTTATAGTATCAACATTACATTTTTTTATACTTATATTACTAGTGATGGGATTTTTTAATTTTATTAGTAATTTCATAATAACAATTGGTATATTTATATTATATTTATTAATAATTGGTGTATTTGTTGTTAAAATGGATATGAATAGGGATAGAAATGATTTTAATTATAACGAATATGATATTAAATATGATCCATCTGGTGCTTGTAATGTAAAACCACAAGATGTTACAAAAGAAAAAGAATTAGAAAATAATGAAGCTGAATTAGTTAAATTAACTACTTAACTAATTAACTAATTTATTTATATTTTAATTTAATATTTTTAAGTATTTTTATTTATTAAGTATATTTATAGAAAAATATGACTTCTTTAACAGAAGAAGAATGTTCTATATGCTTTGAAAAATTAAAAAATGAAATTGCACATTTATCGTGTAATCATTTTTTTCATTATGACTGTATCGGTTCTTGGATACAAAAAAATAAATCAATGAATTTTAATGAAATTCATTGTCCTATGTGTAATCAAGAATTTGAAATATTAAATATATATTTACCAAAAGAACAACATATGTCCCAAAATATTAAACAAAATAATCAAAATAATCAAAATAAACAATATATATTGAATGAAAATATTAAAATATCTAAATCTAAGTGTAATATTTTATAATGTTTTAATTTTTTAATTTATAGTGTTTATTTTTTAATATAAAAATGATACTTTATCTATAATATATAATTAAAAATAATGAATAATAACAATTCCAAACAAATTCTAATTAAGAGTATTAGTAATAAATTACATACCTTTTTTATAAATAAATATGGAGAACAATTTAAATCATTACAATTAGATATTGAAAAAATAAATAAAATAGTTTCAGTTAAATTAGAAAAAGAGCAAATAACAAAATCAAAAATACCAGGTATAATAAATACATTACAAGAAACAATTAATAAAATTGTAGTAAAAAAAATATATGATATGAACAATAGTGATATTATTATAAAACCAAAAGAAATAAAAGAAAAAGCTAATGAGGAAGCTAAACAAGAACAAAAAACTCAAATAACATTAGAAAATCAATTTAATGTATTTAATAATAAACAGCAAAACCAACAGCAGAGCCAACAGTCGCAAAAAAATACTCTTGAAATAGATAATAGTATTTTTACAAATCTTATTAATCAACAAGAATTAATAAAAGAATTGGATGAAAAACCAAAAACAGATATTAAACTAGAGTTAGATTTAAGTTCTAATGATGATTTAGAGAATATGAAAAATGAATATAAAGAAAAGTTCCCAATGAGAGAGAGAAGAGACGAGGTTAATCAAATAAAAACATTAATACCAAAAAAAAATTTAAATTTTTTCTTAGTTGTTAATTCTTTAGAGAGGGACACTAAAACGTATAGTTCTCCCTATGAATATAATAAATCTCTAGATTCTTTAGGTAAATTTAAAAATATAACAATTAAAAAAATAACACTTACAAATTGTATTATTAAAAAAACATCTCAATTATCAAGAGCACCATATATAACTTTAAATATAAAGGAATTAGATAGTGAATATTATGGTACAACACAAGATAATAGTAATATTTTTTGCTATTTAGATTTATATAAAAAACAAAATGAGTATTTATATTATGTGTGTGATGATAAAAGTATTGAATTTACTTCAGGAATTACATTAAATGGATTAACAGTTTCTCTTCATTTACCCAATGGAGATTTATTAAAAGAAAATAATATAGTTTCTAAATCTACTACTAGTAAAACATCTACACATCTCGAGATTCAAGATATTGGAGATTTAGATTTAAAAGATAATAATGATGATGACAATGATGAAAATAATGAAATAATTGTTAAACAACAAAATACTACGAAAAAACGCAATAAAAAAAATTCAAAAAATAAAAATGATTATGAAGATTTTAATAATCAGTTTATATTTAATATTGAATATGAGTTCACGATATAAAATGTTTAAAAGTTTGTTTCGATTTACTTCTATTCATTAATTTATTTCTCTTAGAAAGTTTTTTGTTTGAAATGCGACAAGTACTTTTACCTTTATGATTTTTTTTAGAACACGCTATTGCTTTATGACTATTATAAATAGAACAAACTCTTTTATAACTTTTTTCTTTATTTCCCATTTTATTATCTATTTTACAATTAATTCTGTAGAGCCATTCAACTAATATTTTATTAGTTTCAAAATTATTTTCAATAGGATCATCTTTAACAACTTTAATGAATTCGTCTGAATATTCCTTGCATGGTATTATTCTACCAATGTATGTAAAAAATGTAATATAACCATTTAATCTATCAAAGGGAACTGAATCTTTATCTTTTGGAAAATTAAATATCATACAGTAAATAAAATCCCAACCAGGTATTTGACAAGGATTATCTATTAGCTTTTCATATATAATATCAACTTCTGATTTTTTAGGATTTGATTCTTTTATAAGACCCTGTCTTCGTAATTTATTATTGACTTTATTATGTATTTTATAAATCCAATTAGTTAATGTATCTTTAGAAACAAGATGTTCTTCTATAGGAAGTTGTTTATAAAATTTATCTAGACTACTCCTACAATATTTACAAGGAAGTATATACTTTAATGAATTAAAGAAAAGACCATAATTATGTTTATCATCTAGTGTTGGTTCTTTTGGATATCCATATGTAATTAAATGTAATAATTTCCATCCTGATGGGCCCCAAAATCGTGTATCCATATTAGATTATTCTATAATATGTATTAAGAAAAAAATAATTTTATTAGTTTTTTTTAAATTATAATATTAAAATGTTAATATAATATAATAATATACTATAAAAATGACTTCTAAAAAAAAAGATAGAACTAAAAAAGAAATACAAAATAAAAGTAAATCACCACAACCTATAAAAAGTAAATCACCACAACCTATAAAAAGTAAATCAAAACATAGAATAGAAAAGAAATTAAATAAAAAATTAAAAACAAGTAATTACAAAAATAATTTTTATTATAGCATTGGAGATGAAAGTGAAAAAAAAATGATCAAACAAAATATAATACATAATAGAGATGAAGATTATGTAGATATTGATATTTTATTTGATCCCTTAACCAAAGAAGATAAAAAACAATCAGAATCTAAAAAACAGATTAAAAAAATTAAAAAAAAAAAACAAATTAAAAAAATGTCACAAAATAAATTAAATTATAATCTTGAAGGGGGTGCTGAAGGAAATGAAACACAACCTCCTAATCAACCAACAGAAACACCACCGGTCCCAACAGAAACACCACCGGTCCCAAAAGAAACACCTACAACAGAA
>Ga0209634_1003443_pt1 | contig 10673 bp, 7 predicted proteins | sample LinPmetageLP40_FD_184043 | JGI IMG/M metagenome (GOLD analysis project Ga0209634, IMG submission 184043) | Marine viral communities from the Pacific Ocean - LP-40 (SPAdes) (version 2) | ecosystem: Environmental > Aquatic > Marine > Oceanic | place: Pacific Ocean | collected 2010-08-26 | reverse complement strand
AATAGAAATGTCAACGCAATTTCATCAAATACCCTGGTTTCCTGCCGCAGTGGGCTTCATGGCTGGAGGGCTTTTTGTTGGGGGTATTGATAAGGTATTGCCACATCTCCATATTGGATTTCCACGGAAAGAAGCAGAAGGTGTTAAAACCAGTTGGCACAGAAGTGTATTATTGGTTTTAGCCATTACGCTACATAATATTCCAGAGGGTCTTGCTGTGGGAGTAGCTTTTGGAGCCGTGGTGAGTGGTTATGAGGGAGCTACATTATCGTCTGCCATAGCATTAGCTATTGGGATAGGTTTACAGAATTTCCCCGAAGGGGTTTCTGTGGCTGTACCATTGAGACGTGAGGGTTTTTCCAGAATGAAAAGTTTTTGGTATGGACAACTATCTGGTGTTGTTGAACCAATAGCCGGGGTGATCGGAGCTTCTGCTGTACTTTTTATTGAACCCTTGCTTCCCTACGCACTGTCTTTTGCAGCAGGAGCGATGATCTTTGTAGTAGTGGAAGAACTAATACCGGAATCCCAGCTTGGTAAAAATACAGATATGGCGACCATAAGTGCATTGCTGGGATTTACGGTGATGATGATATTAGATGTAGCTTTTGGCTGAAAAGTGATGAGTTAGAGTCTGTCTATAAAGTCTCTTTGTCCACCATAGACTATGGCTGCCTGTATGACCGCCAACCACGTATCGCTGAAGCTTTAGCCGAGGCACAAGGCACGGTAGGAATCTTGACCATGAAAATTAGTGTGTATTGTGGTAAAGATTTCTCCCTGCCTTTGTCGGTTGCTTGCGCAAAAGCTTCAGCGACAGCGTGCAGACAGACGCTAAGCTCCGACATGACTTCGTAGTGAAGATCAGAGTCAAGTCAGGTCGAAAGACCTGACTCAGCATAAAAATGTCGGCAATTTATACGACACAGTACACTTGACTTGACACTAGCCGGTATTGCCAGCTAGTTTTGCGTTTATTTCATTACCAATTACTTGGATTCCATCACAAAAACCCAGTCGCCATTAATGCCAGCCACACGTCCTCCTATTTGTGCTATATCCAGATTGAAGCTGATGCTTAGAGCTGATGCACTGATATTGTCGATATGGATACTTATATCGTCCTACCTCACTACCTGATTTAGATTATCGGGGTCAGGAAAAGTATAGCTCCCCGATAGCGGCCATACCAATTCTCTATCTGTAGATACATTGGTAGCATTGTAATTTTGATCCGCCTTGAGCATAAGGGTGAAATCTTGCCAAGTGGCCATTTGGTCAACGTCATCGAGGCTGACCTGCGTCACGGACTATTCATTGGTTAGTAACTTCACCCGTTCTCCGAGTAAATCGGGGTAGCATCATCGGACTTGCAACCTGGTAATAGTACTATCAAGGTCATTACTAATACTGCATATATATATTTCATGCTCTTTCGTTTTTAGAGATTTATTTCGATTTATTTCTTAGTCACTTTGTATTGAGTGGTTTCACTACTCTATGGGTATCATCGTCCTGATATCCTCTTTCTGAGTACAAGTCAATAGTATTTTTTTCGTCTGAGCCAAAATCTTCACATCGTAAAACTTTTCGATAATATCTTCCAGCCGAACCCAATGTTCGGCCGCATCTGTGGCTAAGTTGATGATCTGTATATTACAACGGGGCTGAGTATTTGCCGCTATTAAGTTTTCATCGAGTGCCAGACCGCTGAAGGTTTTGTTTTTCCTGACAGAGGACATCTCAACAACGGCATAGTTGCCTTTTATAAACTTCAAAAATCAAGAATATTATTGTATGTTGTATATGCGGGCTGATGATACCACATATCGTTTATAGGTACGCATTTGAATAAAAAACATAATCAGGTCAGCTGTCTAACTTCAAACCATGGTATTCAAGGGATTGACAAGAAATATTGTGCTACTGGGGGCTGTGAGTCTGTTAACAGATATTAGTAGTCAAATGGTTTTCCCTTTGGTGCCGTTATTTTTGACTTCTGTTTTAGGAGCAGGAGCGTCTATAGTAGGAATAGTGGAAGGAGCTGCGGAAACCACCGCCTCCATTTTGAAAGTAATCTCTGGATATTGGTCGGATAAGATCAAAAAGAGAAAGCCTTTTATTTTAATGGGATATTCACTTTCCACACTTACCAAACCGCTATTTGCGCTAGCTACGGCATGGTATTTTGTTCTTTTTGTAAGGGTATTGGAGCGGATTGGCAAAGGCTTGCGGGCAGCTCCAAGAGATGCCTTGGTAGCCGAGTCATCAAACGACAACATAATAGGAAAAGCATATGGCTTTCAACGATCAATGGATGGGATCGGCTCAATTTTAGGAGCACTATTTGCATTTTTGCTACTCCCATTTTTGGGCTACCGCAATATTTTTCTTCTGGCATTTATCCCAGGTATTTTGGCCCTAGTCATCATACCTCTACTCAGAGAAACGAAAACTGAAGCAAAGGAAAATAAAGTCAAAGTATCTTATGAGGCTAACTTTAAAAAACTATCCTCAAATCTTCGCCTGTTTATCATTGTTTCCGGCATATTTTCTTTGGGTCATTTTGGATATGCATTTCTTTTGCTAAAGGCCAAAAGCATCGGCTTAGAAGATCAGTCCACCCTCATGCTCTACGTATTCTTTTACATTGTATATAGTATTGTTAGCATTCCAATAGGTGTCCTCTCGGACAGAGTCGGAAGGAAGCCAGTATTGCTGATTGGTTATTTCTTGTTTGGCTTGATCTGTTTGAGTCTGGTTTTTATTTTCAGCTTAAATGGAATGATCGTACTTTTCGGCTTTTACGGGGTGTGTTTTGCCCTTATCGATGGTTCACAACGTGCGTTTGTTTCAGAACTTTCTCCCAAAAATTTAAAAGGAACTGCCTTGGGTACATTTCATTCCACGGTGGGGCTTGTGGCTCTTCCCGGTGGCTTGGTTGCCGGACTGTTGTGGGATCAAATCAATCCCGAAGCCACTTTTGTCTATGGATTTATCCTCTCTATGCTTGCCATCATCTTATTCTCATTTGTAAAAAAAGCAAATCATCAGTCTGTTTGATTGTCTATGATAATCAGCGTTGGCTTACATATCAGAAACTGAGTTCTGGGTAAGGTATTAATAAAATACCTCAATTTTGTGTTCGAAGTTCATTTCCAGCCTTCCGGTCGGACAGACAGGTGCAACGAAGAGTAAATTCAGGGTAATCGCTTTGAAAATAAGTATATTCTTTGAGCAATGTAGTCTCTCCACAATGCAAGTCATTCCGGAGGAATCCTTGCCATTGCTACAAGAAAAGCAACAAAATGGAGAAGGTTTCCACAGTTTTCCTTCCACTTCATATCAGGAGAACCTGCGAAATGAAGTTCCCTAAGTTAAAAGCGATTTTCTTGAGAAGAAATCTAAGCACGTAGCCCATTTATAATAACGGTAAAGATTCCTAACGGAATGACTTATAAGGGCGTGTTATTCTCTTTTGAGTTCATTTCACAGCCTGCCTGTCTCGGCAGCAGGTGCAACGCCTGTCTGCACGCTGTCGCTGAAGCTTTAGCGCAAGCAACCGACAAAGGCAGGGAGAAATATTTACCTCAACAATAGACTGTTGCTTCTTTTATCATGGTACAGATTCCTAACGGAATGACTTTGTAATTGATATTGTATGCTGGATTTCTCTGTTGTTGTGATCCATCAAAATGACTAAGATCAATCTCTTGAGAAATCTAAATCATTGAAGAAAAATATAGTCCGCACTAGTTTTGGTAGATATTTAATTTAAAACTAACATATCATGAAAACAGATGCGGAAATTCAAGAAAGTGTGCTAGATGAATTAGCATGGCAGCCAAACATTGATCAAACCCAAATTGGTGTTGTTGTTGAAAACGGTATTGTAGCGCTTACTGGTGTTGTGGATACTTATACTAAAAAAGCGGCTGCCGAAAAAGCGGTGAAAAGGGTATCAGGAGTAAAAGCCATAGCAGAGGATATCGAAGTTAAGTATGGCGATGCGTACAGAAAAACAGATAAGGAAATTGCCAAAGCAGTGGTCAATGCTTTGAAGTGGAATCCTTCAGTACCAGAGGAAAAAATCACAGTGAAAGTCGAAAACGGCACAGTGCATCTAAGTGGAGATGTTGAATGGTCTTACCAAAGAGATGCTGCAAGAAATGCCACAGAACATTTACTTGGCGTGAAATATTTGGTAAATAATATCACCCTAAAACAAGTAATAGAACCTATTGAGATTAAGAACAGAATCACTAAAGCATTTGAACGATCAGCAGAGATTGATGCCCAAAATATTACAGTCGAAGCACATGGTCACACGGTAAAACTGCGCGGTAAAGTTCATTCACTTATTGAAAAAGATGAGGCAAGAAAGGCTGCTTATTATGCGCCAGGAGTAGAAAGAGTAGAGAATGAGTTGGAAGTAGTGTATTAAACAATAATTCTAACACTAACTGGAAAGTCCTAATTTAAACGAAATGAATTAGGACTTTTTTTATGTCGACTCAGATCTGTTTTATCGTTTGGTGTAATAGACTACCTATTTATTTATTTTCTTGTCAAGCGTATTTTTCCCAACCGTGTATGCATAGGCAGATGAAGGCAAAAATTGAAAATGAATGTCTGCATATTCTACTTCGCCCTCTTTGCTTATTGAAGTAACAATTGGTGTTTTAATATTATTTTCAAGGCAAAATTTTGTCAAGCTTTTTAACTCTTTTGGTTTTTCGAAATAACGATCAGACCACTTGATCTCGAGAGCCCACATAGGCTTTAACGTATCACTCAGTCCAATCATGTCCACTTCACCATTGCTCCATCTAGCGTAATATGGTGTAAACCAGTCCCTATGCATCCACTGAGCAAATATGGCAGTTTCAACCATGTTTCCTATCATTTCGTCAGTTGCTGTTATTGGTGTAAATAATGCACTTCTTAATGATGGGTTTGTTAGGTATATTTTGAAAAAATTATCTCGTTTGAATCTTTTTCCACTTTGATCAATTCTTTTTACCTGTTTTATCAAATATGCTGCTTCTAAATATTCAATGTACTTTTTCAATGTATTTTTAGGCACTTGAGATTGTTTACTCAACGTCTCAAGTGAAAATTCACCGCCACTGTTGTAAGCGATTGTCGTAAATAATGAATAGAGCTCTCTTGTGTCACTTATTCCATAGAGACTAGGTAAATCCCTCAGTATAACTTTATCTACAATGTCTTGCCTAATATATCGGCCAGGATTCGCTTGAATTTTTTCTGAAAGAATTACTTCCGGATAACCTCCAAAATTGATGTAATCTAAAAAATGCTTGTTCAACTCATCTAGATGACTTGTTGAATAAAATTCAGTCTTTTTGTTATTCCAATTGAGTTGGATGGGCTTAATAATTCTGTCCAGACCTTTTAAGGAGATATATTCATTAAAGGTTAATGGTGGGAGTAAGAAGTCCGTAAATCGACCTGCACCACTTTCATTACTTGCAAACTTTAAGGCAGCAGCAGCGGATCCAGATACGATAAATTTATCTTTTCGGTAACTGTCTACTAAAGATTTTAGATGTACCTCCCAGTCTCTACAGTATTGAATTTCATCAAATATTATATGCCAACCAGATTTATCAGTTAAGCCAGTAGCTTCTTTCGAATAACTAAAAAGTTGTTCAAGGGAAATATTGTTGTAAATCGAGTTTTCTATGGTGATGAATATTATTTTTTTTGGATTTGATCCATTTTCGATTAATTCTTGAACCATATGATAGAGCATGACTGTTTTCCCAACTCTTCTCGGTCCCATTAAAACCACTGCTCTTCTAATTTCTCTTTCTTTGACTAGAGGTTTGAATAGTTCGAAGTACAACCTTCGTGGCATCTCATTGTAGTCAGATTCAATGTTCCCTTCTACCCACCATGGATTTTCGAAGCGAATTCGATCTAACACCTGAGTTTTAGAAATTTCTCGTATCATTTAATTCTTAATTGCAAACAAAAATACAAAATAGAATCAACATAATGATCTTATTTTGTATTTTATTTAATTTTAAAGAAAAAATGAGCTTTATAATTTCTTATTTCATAATACGCTACAACGGTTAGCATAAGAATAGTAGTCGATTAAAAGGTGCTAATATTCAGTATGAACTGAGCTTTATCAAAAATTCAAAACTTTGGATTTAGCACTAAAACCACCATTATTTTTACAATGTTACTCATTGGCTTTGTTCCGTTCAGCTTGGTTTTCAGCTTTGACAAAGTCATACTCCTTAACAATTTTTGGGTTGTGTTTTGGCTGGTGCGAATTGCAAATATGTATGGCATTTAGTGTCTGTTCAGAAATAAACTATACATTTATCCCCATTCTTTTGCCTGCTAATTTCGTTGAAAATACTCGCCATAGCGGTGCTATGCCTGTGTTTTTCGCCTTATTAGCAAACAAAATAATTTAGCCTATTTTGTACACTTTATTTCTGAATAGACACTTAGCGTTGGCTTAATTTCGTTTCTTGTTCTCTATTTTTTTAATCGCTTTTTCGAAGTCTCCTTCTCCAATTTTTTTTTGATTATTCTCTTTAAATATTTTGTATTCTTGCTCTGCATTTTCTTTTCCTATTTCGCGTGAGATACTTCCAGCATTGTTCAGGATTTCTCTGTCGTTTAATGTTAAGAAACCATTTAGTTTTTCAATCCAATTAGTCATATACATTGGAATTCTCCGCTGAGCTTGTCCTTGTGCAAAAATCAGATACTGTTCGACCAAGTTGTTTAACGCAGAAAGCTCATCTTCATTTAAATAGTTTTTTGCTATTGAGACATCTGTTTTTCTAATATTGTCGCCTCTCCAAGTGGTCAATCCCATATTTTCTTTAGCACTATCGGCTCTTTGATCAATTATCTCCGCAGTTGTTTGTCCAGTGATAGCCCAATGTAATTTATTCTGAACTGTTTTAAAGAAACCAATACTAATCTCTATAGTAGGATCATAGTCAACGCTTGTTGAGTATATATCTGTAATTTTTCGATAAAATCGTTTTTCAGAAGTACGAATATCTTGTATTCGCTTTTCTAGTTCCTCAAAATAATCGAAAGGCAAATCAGGGTTTTTTAAGCGTTCATCATCTAATACAAATCCTTTTACAATGTATTCTCTTAGTTGACTAGTTGCCCATTGTCTAAACTTGGTAGCTACATTCGATTTTACGCGGTAACCAACAGAAATAATGGCATCCAAATTGTAAAATTGACGTTCTCTCTTTACTTCTCTTTTGCCTTCAACTTGAACTTGTAAGAAATCCTTACAAGTTGCTTTTTCTTCCAATTCACCGTCATCAAATATGTTTTTTAGATGAATGGTTATGTTTTGAGGAGTGGTTTGAAACAACTCTGCCATCAACTTTTGCGTTAGCCAAACTGTTTCGTCTTGAAAACGAACATCTAATTTTGTTTCTCCGCTTTCGGTTTGATAAATAATGATTTGAGAGTTATTTTCTTCCATTGCTTTAATTGTCTTTAGTAAAAGGGTTTACTATATCGTCAATACTCAACTCCATATTCTTAGAGTTAACGAGGCTGTTAATAAATCTCATGTTTGATACTTCTTTTGGGATATTACTTATTTCAATTTTTGGAATTTCAACTAACTTATAAAACTTTAATGATTCTTTGGCCAATTCGTAGTCGAATTCGACTTGATTGATTTTATTGTTTATTCTGCTCAACAAATCAATATTATGTAAATCTTCAAAAGATTGGATGAAGCATTAGTCATCAGCTTTAACTGAATCTACAATTGTTCCATCTATATCAAATATTATAAGATTCATGCGATGACAAGTAACACCATTCAACTGAACACAAAACCGCACCAAAAAACTACCATCGAACTTTTTTAAGTGGTCGGTGGTTTTTCTATGCGTACGAACAATTAATTTATGAAGTTAGGACTATTAGCAATTTTTACATTTTTGGCAATGAGCACCGGCTATAATTCCGGAAAATCTCACAACACCTCCACAGAGATTATTGAAATAGAAGCACATCATTATTCAACATCCTATGAAGAATTTGGCTTGAAAAAGACAGCTTTTGACTTGGCAACTGCCGGGCTTAAGAAGCTCGAAAATAAGCTGGATCAGAAGCACATCATTACTATTATAGACTTTGATTTGTCCTCCACAAAAAAGAGACTTTGGGTCTTGGATTTGAAATCCCAAAAAGTATTATTTAACACCTATGTTGCTCATGGCAGAAACTCCGGCAATGATTTAGCAACGAAATTTTCCAATATCTCTGGATCAAATCAGAGTAGTTTGGGTTTCTATATTACAAGCAATACCTACCAAGGGAAGCATGGTCTGTCGCTCCTTCTTGATGGACAGGAGAAAGGCATAAATGATAAAGCCAGAAGCAGGGCGATAGTGATCCATGGTGCTGACTATGTTAGTGCCAACTTTATAAAAAAGCATGGTCGCTTAGGCAGAAGCTTTGGTTGTCCATCACTTCCGAAAGAAAATTACCGAGAAATAATCACCACTATCGCCAATGGCAGCGGTCTATTTATTCACCGAACCGACAAAGCGTATTTGGCACAATCTAAATTGACCGAGGTGAATGCTAAGGAGTCTGTAGCACTTCGATAAGTTGCTTATCTCGGTTATAAATGTCTTTTCGGAAGTGTACAATTCCGTCAGCATCCACCCAGGAAGTCCAGTAGAGGATATGTGTTTTCCAAGGTTTCCTTAACACTACACTTTCCGTTTCCTGTTTATCTCTCAACTTATAGAGTGCGTCACCATCCATATTCTGGTCAAGCTTGAAAAGTAGCTGAGCCAAGGCATAAGGCTTCTGCACGCGTATGCATCCAGAACTGAAAGCTCTTTCTCGTTGATTGAAAAGAGCTTTGGCAGGTGTGTCGTGTAGGTAAATGAGCATTTTGCCCGGCATGATAAACTTAATAGTTCCCAACGCATTGCCAGCACTAGGCTTCTGTCTCAAAACATATGGAAACCTCTCTGGGGTTAAAGTTTGCCAAGCAATAGAATCTGGGTGAACTATTTGACCTTGATAGTCTAGCACTTGTATCCTATTTTTATCAAGATATCCTGGAACACCATTGCCTAAAGGAAGAATATCTTCTTTCAGGATAGTAGGAGGCACAGTCCATGTAGGGTTGATTATTACACCTGAGATATTCGAACTTAATACAGGAGTTTGACGGTTAGTTTTCCCTACAATCACACGCGTTTTCATTTTCACTGTACCATTAGCAATCACCCTAAGATCAAAGTTGGCAATATTGACAACGATATAGTCGCTTTCCAGATTAGTTGGTAGCCACCTCCACCGCTCAAGATTGATCAGAATGGTATTGATGCGATCATCTAGTGCTATCTTAAGTTCTTGAATCACAACAGCATCAAGGTCATCGTTTTCTTCTAGTCCATGCCTTTTTTTAAAGCTCAATATCGCTGCTATTGTTGAATCAGAATGGTTAATATACGCCTGTTTGAGATCTCCATTTTCAACTAGCCTTTTTCTAATCCATCTATCATTCAATAGCGTCTCATTATCTATGATCAGAGGAGGATCGTACATTTCCATTCCTGTATATGAGTGGCTTAGCTGGCGATAGTATTGCAGAGCCTGTTTTAGTTTAACATAGCCCTCATTTTTAGATTCTAACTTGTCAGAACCCTGAATCAAAGAATTACTGGAGATAGCATTCAATAAATAGCCGTAATAATTAATTTCCAATTCTTTGCCATCTGCATACCAATCACTATCAAAAGAATCAGGATGTACTTTCCCACCATAGAGGTGAGCAGCATATGTCAAGAGTCCATCCGTCAGCAAAAACTCAAATGCTATCTTTGTCTGCTGACTTACTTTGCGCGGTCTCTCTTGCTTGATTACTTTCATCAAATCCACCAATTCTTCATAATGATAATCGGATGGATCAAGTCCTTCATCATAGGCTGTATTTAGCAGACTCATGGCTTCATCCACCTGCACATTGAGGCGACTTCTCCCCCACCACAGCGATGAAAAAGTGTTGTCCTCGTAGAGCATTACTATTTCTTCCCTCGAAATAATTCGATGATTGCCAACTGATGTTTTCTCGTACTTTAAATCTGATATTATTTTTTCAATGCTATTTTTTAACGGATAGTCGGACTGACCTTGAGTTGTAAAAGTTAATAAGTTGAGCCCTATGAACAAGCTACATAATATATGTGTTTTCATATCTGTGACCTTATATCAAACCCACAAGCAGTCAAATCGCTATTAATTGTGCATCATCTTTTCAAAGCGCTCGGAAACAGCACCCCAGTTGATCACGTTGAAAAATGCGTCAATATATGCACCCCTTTTATTCTGATATTTGAGATAGTAGGCATGCTCCCAAACATCGATCACCAAAAGAGGCACTGCTGTCCACTGACTTAGGTTTTGATGTTTTTCGGCTTGTAAGATCACTAATTTGTCTGCTTCTGGCTGATAGGCCAATATCCCCCATCCAGATCCTTCCACGACTCCAGATGCCGCTGTGAAATATTTTTTGAACCCATCATATGAACCAAAGCTCTTCACTAAGTACTTTTCTAACAAAGCACTTCTTGTACCTTGTTCCGATCCCATGTTCTGCCAAAAAATACTTAGTGAAGAGC
>Ga0209634_1003439_pt1 | contig 10678 bp, 6 predicted proteins | sample LinPmetageLP40_FD_184043 | JGI IMG/M metagenome (GOLD analysis project Ga0209634, IMG submission 184043) | Marine viral communities from the Pacific Ocean - LP-40 (SPAdes) (version 2) | ecosystem: Environmental > Aquatic > Marine > Oceanic | place: Pacific Ocean | collected 2010-08-26 | reverse complement strand
GCAGAAGATTTTATTGCACAAAAACCTCTTATCTTAGAAGATAATGAAGTATCTGAAATAGATTTAGCAAGTAAAAACTTTTATGCAAACAGCATTGCAAAAGATTATAATAATAGAAATCCTAATGTTAAATTTGAAGATTTAGAACCTTACCAACAAACAATAATGGCATCTGTTGGTTTTCAATATGGTAGTTTTGATCGAACACCTACATTTATTAAACACGCAACAAGTAGTAATTGGGATGGAGTTGTTAGTGAATTACAGAATTTTCAAGATGATTTTAATACACGAAGAAATAAAGAAGCAAATTATTATATAGAAAATAGTAAAAAAAAAAATCTAAATAAAGCTGACTCAAAAATTACATTATTAGATAATGAATTAAAGCGTGATGCTTTAACAATGGGAGGATCAGATCTTGATTTAATTACTAATCAGTATGTCGATACTAAAGTTAAAACAGATATAACAGCACCACAACAAAAAAGTTTTTTATCTGAAGTACATAATAAAATTAAAGATTTTAAATATAATATTAAAGAAAAAGAAAAATTTAAAACAAACACCTTAAAGGATGAAAAGAATAATTTAGAAGTTACACTTGATGTACCAAAACAAATAACACCAACAAAACATTTTGTTAAGCCAGATGAAAACAAAACATTTTTTTCTGACACAACGGATAAACGATACAGAGGAAATAATAACCTTGCTTTTTCCAAGCCATATCAGTTAGGCGAAATTTTTGAGTCAAACTTAAATGATATGAGGGAATATGGTTTATTTACATCTTCCTACAATGGTTTAGTTGATGATTGGGAAAAAGTTGTAGAAGAAGTAAGTCATGTATTTGGTGTAGAAATACCACACTTTGAAGATCACATTCCTGAAGTTGATGATCAATATTTAATTTCTCCATCAGATCCAACTGGTATTGGTTTTGCTTTTAGTGGAAAAGATGTTGCAGCTAAAGCACCTTATAAAGAAAAAATTGCGTATTTAGATAAAGTTATTGCACAGCTCATTAAAGATAATCCTGATAAAGCATCTGAGTTTAAAGGATATGAACATTACTTTGCTTTACGATCAGCAGAAGCAAAAAAATCAGAAGAAGATATTGCGATTGCTGCAATGTATGCAGATTCAGGATGGGATAAATGGGGTGGCTCATTATCTGGTGTTGGATGGGGTTCATTACACGATCCAGTTGTTTTAGCAAGTTTACCAGTTTCCATGCTTGTTGGATGGGAAGGAAGTATTGCTGTTGCAACGATGCGAGTAATGGCTCTTGAAGCTATTATTGGTTCTGTATCAGAAACAATTATTCAAACACAAGTTGTACCTTACAAACAAAAATTAGGTTTAGATTATGATTGGGGGGATGCTTCTAAAATAATTGGTACAGTTGGATTAACCAGTAGTGTATTTGCTGGAGGAATTACAGCTGGTGGTAAAGGTTCTGTTGCTGCTTATAAAGCTATTGAAAAAACTTTAGCTAAAACTAATCCAAACATTGCAGCAAAATTACTTGGTAAAGAATTAAACAAATTAGTAGATGAAGGTGCAGATCCTAAATTATTATTAGAATATTTAGAAGGAAGAATTGCCTTACTTAATCCAACAGAATTAGTACAACTATCAAAATCATTACCTGAAAGTATTATTGTTAATCCTAAATACTCCCAAGCCATAAAAGATTTAGAAAATAATATTTTAAATGAAGCAGAAAGTCCGATTGAAAATACTGTTGCTGGAAAAAATGAACATAATGAAAGACACAATAAATCGATTGAAACAATATTGCGTAATCAAGAAGTAAGCATTCCTGATCAACCAATTAATAAATTAGATATAGATCCTAAAAGACCAATAGTTAATCATGTTAAATTAGATCCTGATCAAATTGAAGTTGATGCTAAAACTTTTCAATTTAAAACTGGTGGAGATAGCAAAGGTGTTTTAGAAAAATTACAAGGTGTAGAAAAATGGGATCATAACGCAGCTGGTACTGTTATGGTTTTTGAAAATGCTAATGGTAAATATTTTATTGCAGATGGACATCAACGATTAGGTTTAGCAAAAAGAATTAAAGAAAAAGATCCATCACAAGATGTCTATTTGATGACAACAATAAGACGAGAAGTAGATGATCATACTCCTGAGAGTACAATGGTTGAAGCAATGTTAATTAATGTAATTGCTGATACGGCTAAAGCTCCTGATGTAGCAAGAATATTACTTAAAATGGGAGAAGCTGGAACAGCTGCTTTATTAGAAGGTCGAGTTAAACCTTCTCAGGCATTGTGGAGTAACGCTACTGGATTATATCGTTTAGGCGATGAAGGATTTGAATATTGGCTACAAGGAAATGTTAAAGATAATATAGCTGCACAAGTTGGTCATATTATTGATGATCCACAAGCATCTATTAATATTTTAAAAGTATTAGAAAAAGCTAAACCAGCAGATATTGTTGAAGCTCGTATGATGATTAGACAAGCTTTACAAGCTGGTTTGTATGAAACAGAACAAGTTGATTTGTTTGGTACTACTGTCATGAAAAATACATTATTTGTAGAACGAACAAAAGTGTACAAAGCAGCATTACAACAGCTTAAAAAAGAAAGAGGTATATTTAAGGCATTAGTTGAGAATGATACCAAAATTAAAAATAGTGGTAGAAATAAACTTGATACAAAGTATAACCAGAAAGAGGTAGAATTAAATGAAATCGCAATCCAAAAACTCGAAAAGCTTGCCAATAGAAAAGGACAACTCTCCGATGATCTCACAGCAAGTGCAGAACTCTGGCGTGATGGAAGCCAGCGAGAAGCAATTAAATCTTTTAAAGAAGCTATCGTTTCATCAATTAAACGAGGCGATCACAAGGGGATTGATGCAAGCGGAAGTGAACGCAATATCTATGCTTCGCAATCGGAAACTCCAGTTCGACAAAAACCAAAAGAAAATATCATAACTGAAAAGTTAGAAACTTTTGATAATCCTCAACACTCAGTAAAATTTATAAAAGAAGCTGATGATCAGTTAGATGAGCTTAAAGAAGAAGTAAATTTTTTAGAGCAATCTAAAAATGCTTTTTTAGAAGAAGAACAAATTTTAGTTAAAAATGCTTTAGAGTCTTATAAAAATTATATTCCACCTGGTTTTAAAAAAGGAGATTTTATAAAATTTATAGAAGATACTTATGATGAAAATTCTCCTGGAGGAACAGCTGTATTTGATTTTGTTGAGGATAGTGTAAATACTGAAAAATATATTACCCCTTTACAAATAGTTAATGAAATTGAAGATCATTTAAAATTACAAATTAAAAAACATAATAATCCTACTGAATTAGGTTTATCTCTTACTAATCAAAAATTAAGAAAAGATGGATCAATTCCAAATGCAGCTAAAGATGCAATAAAAAGAGCAAAAGAATCTAAGAAATTATATAATCAACAATTAAAAAAATATAATAAGCTTATAGAGTCTGTAAGATCAGATGCAGCTTCAGGTAAAATTAAAACTTTAGATACATCAACAGCATCTGTTAAAATACAAGATGATGTAGTTGATGAATTATCTGATGAATTAAAAAGAAACAAACTTAACTTAACAGACGAGGTTGTTATGGGAGAAAAAATTGTTAATGGCGAAAGAGTGCCAGATACAAAAACTTTAAAACAAGTAATTGATGATGTTGAAGATGATGGCAAAATTGTTGATTTCTTAAAAGATTGTCCAGGTATAAAATGAGTTTAGTAGATTGTATTATTAAAGGTGCAGATCAAGGAATTATATCAGCTGAGAAGCAAATGGATATGATTGATGATTTTCAATTAAATAAAGAAAAATATTTAAAATTAGGAATGTCAGAAGGTGCAGCTGAACGACAAGCTGGTATAGATACTTTTGATAAAGTTAAATATGAAAAAGCTCGTAAGATACAAATAGCAACTATTAACGCAAAAAAACAAGCTGCTTTTGAATATCAAATAAATAATTCAGGTATGAACCCAGGGGAAGTAATGGAACGCTTTATTGGACAAATGGAAGTACGAGAAGGTTTAAAGCTTATTAATAGTGTTGAAGATCAACAATATTATTTTAAAGCTATGACACAAGATGAGTTTGGTAAAATATTATTTGAATTTAATCAGACAGCTAGTGGTGGTGTTAAAAAGAAAGCTGGTCAAATGCAGTTAATTAGAGAAATTAAAGAACCAGGCACTACAAAAAATAAATCAGCACAAGAATTAGCTTTGGCATGGTCAAGAACAAGTGAAATGTTACGCAAAATGTTTAATGAAAGAGGGGGTTCTATTCCTAAAATAGAAGGTAATTACTTACCTCAATTTCATGATAAAGATTTAATTGCTGCTGTTGATTTTGAAACATGGAGAGATTTTATTCTTCCTCGTTTAGATTTAGAACGCATGATTAATTATCGTACTGGACAAGCTTTTTCTCCTGAAGCTTTAGAATTAGCTTTAGCTAAATCATACGATGGCATTATTTTTGAAGGTGCTAATAAACCAAGTATTCATCAGGGTTATGGTGCTGCAATGTATAATAAAAGAATAGATCATCGTTTTTTTCATTTTAAAAGTGCTGATGCTTGGCAAGAATACAATGCCAAATTTGGTGGCGATAGTTCTCCTTTTGATATTATGGTTGGACATTTTGAAACCATGACAAGAGATATAGGAATGATGGATGTATTAGGTGGTAATCCTGATGCAATGGTTCGTTGGATGGGTTCAAGAGTAAAACAATTACAGCGATTAGAAATTAAAAAAATGTCGCCAAAAGATTTTAAAAAATATGAAAATAAAATGAACCAACATATTTATAGTGCAGAAGCGATGCATATGTATTTAAAAGGTTCTCTCCATGCTCCAGTTAATAAAGGAATGGCTGTTGCAATGGCATCACTAAGAGGTGTGCAAACTTTTACTAAATTGGGATCTGCTCCAGTATTGGCAATAGGCGATATAAATTTTGCTCGTACAACAGCTGCTTTTGCTGGATTATCACAAACAAAATTTATGGCAAGTCATGTTAGACAAATAATGACATTACCTGGTAGTGAATGGAGAAAAATTGCAGCAACAAGTAATGTTGTTGCCGATAGTTATATGAATGTATCTTCATCAGCTGCTAGATTTACAGCTGATTTGACAGAACAATCAGAATTTACTCGTAGAGTTACCGATGCTTCGTTAAAACTTTCTGGTTTAAATTGGATGACACAAGGAGGTAAGAACGCAGCTGGTTTAGAATTTATGGCACAATTAGAAAGATTGCCTAGTAACTTTGATAAAGTACCCAAATATTTTCAAGATTATTTAGAAATGAATGGCATAGGTAAAGATGCATGGAGAATAATAAAACAAACAGAAGCATGGGAACCAAAACCAGGAGCAAAGTTTTTACAACCAAGTGATGTTTTAAATAGATCAGATCTATCAAAAGAAATGGCAGAAGATTTATCAAAAAAATTAATGATGGCAACTAGACGATTTATTGCGTTTGCTATTCCTGAAGTTAATGCAAAATCTGCTACATCAGGTTTAGTTATTGGTTTAGGTAAAACACAATCTGGTACAGCTACTGGGGAAATGATGCGTATGATTTTACAATTCAAACAATTTCCAATGACTTTTCATCACACCCATATTACTCGTGGATTAAATCGTAATGGATTATCAGGCAAAGCAAAATATTTAGTACCATTAGTTATTTCAACAACTTTAATGGGAGCATTAGCTTTTGAATTTAAGCAAGTATTAAAAGGAAAAGATACAACAAGTATTACAGGTTTATCTGATCCTAAATATTGGCTCAATGCTATGATACATGGTGGTGGTTTAGGGTATTTTGGCGATCTTTTATTTGGCACAAGATACAGTACAGCGTCAGCTGCTGCTGGTGTACTAGGTGCTACACCAGGAATGATTTTTGATATATTAGATTTATCATTTGGTAATATTTATCAAGGTATTTCAGAAGATAAAGACATGAATATTGGTACAGATTTATCAAGTTTTATGAGAAAACATACTCCAGGATCATCGCATTGGTATATGCGACTAGCGATGGAACGATTAATTTTTGATACATTACAAAAAATGATTGATCCAAAATGGAATAGAAAAAAGAAACAAAAAATAAAACGAACAAAAAAATTACAGAATACAGATTTTTGGTGGCGACCTGGCGATATTATGCCTGACCGACCTCCAAGTTTTTTTTAAAAATAGTTGAACACTATTGACAATTAATATATGAAATAAGGATAAACTAATCGATACATATCGATAGTTACTTATTTCCCAAACATTAAAGGACTACAATGACAATTTCTAGCACGACTACGAAGAATTCGTATAGTGGTAATGGATCTACTACAACCTTTGCTTATGGGTTTTACATACCAGCATCAACAGATATACAAGTAATTGTAAGATCTGCGACTGGAACGGAAACAGTAAAAGCCGAGGGTACTGGATCAACTAACTATGCTATTACAAATGTTGGCAACGCCAGCGGTGGAAACATTGTATTTGTAACTGCACCAGTATCAGGGGAAACAGTTGTACTTAGAAGAAATACAGCAAAGACACAAGCAACTGATTATGTTGCTAATGATCCTTTTCCAGCAGAAACACATGAGGATGCATTAGATAAACTAACAATTATTGGTCAAGATTTACAAGAGCAGATTGATCGTTCATTAAAAATTTCAAGAACGAATACAATGACCTCAACAGAATTTACTGTTGGATCATCTGATCGTGCATCAAAGATTTTAGCTTTTGATAGTTCAGGAGAATTATCCGTTACCCAGGAGTTAGGTACAGTAAAAGGTAACTGGGCTGCATCAACAGCTTATGTTGTAAGAGATATAGTAAAAGATACTTCTACCAATAATATTTTTATTGCTCTAACTGCTCATACATCTTCTGGCTCACAGCCACTAACAACAAATACGGATAGTGCTAAATGGAGTTTATTAGTAGATGCTGCATCGGCAACCACAAGTCAAACTGCTGCTGCTTCTAGTGCTACTGCTGCTGCAAGTTCCGCTACTGCTGCTGCATCATCCGCATCAACAGCATCTGGTCATAAAGATACTGCAACGACAAAAGCTGGTGAAGCTGCGTCTAGTGCTACGGCTGCGGCATCATCCGCTACTTCTGCTGCTGCAAGTTACGATACTTTTGATGATAGATTTTTAGGTGCAAAATCTTCTGATCCATCTGCTGATAATGATGGAGATAGTTTAATTACTGGTGCTTTATATTTTAATACATCAAACAATGTAATGATGGTTTACACAGGATCTGCTTGGGTAAGAACAACACCATCATCTTCGGATCAAACAAATATAAATACTTTATCTGCAAGTGCAGTTGTTACCGATATGGGTTTACTTGCTACGACAGCAGTAATTGAAGACATGGGATTACTTGGAACGGCATCGGTAATTGAAGATATGGGATTACTTGCAACATCAACAGTAATTGAAGATTTAGGAATTTTAGCAACAAGTAGTGTAGTAGAAGATTTAGGAATTTTAGGAACAAGTGCCAATGTAACAAACATGGCAACTCTTGGAGCAAGTGGAGTAGTATCAAATATTGCAACTGTAAGCGGATCAATAGCTAATGTTAATACAACCGCATCTAATATTTCTGGGGTAAATAGTTTTGCTGATAGATATAGAGTAGCATCATCTGCTCCTAGTTCTTCTTTAGACGAAGGAGATTTATATTACGATACATCTGCTAACACTTTAAATTTTTACAATGGATCTGCTTGGTCGGCTATTGTTGCTGATACCGATGTTAAAGTTCTTGTAAGTTCAAATGACTCAACTGCTGGTTTTTTGAATGGTAAATTAGTTGCTGGTACAGCGATTACTTTTGCCGAAGCTAATGATGGCAGTAACGAAACACTAACAATAAATGCAACCGATCCTACTGCACTTGCAATAGCACTCGGTTAATAGAAAGGAGAATATGGCTAACACATTTAAAACTGTAACTTTTGCAGCTGAGCCAGCAAGTGCTGGTACACCTTATGTAATGTATACTGTTGCTGGTAGCACGACTACTGTTGTTCTCGGTTTACGTTTAACTAATATCCATACTACTTCCGTTTCTGTTGAAGTAGAATTGGTTAGTGATACTGCAAATCGTGGAGGATCAAATAATGTTGCTAACACAACTGCGTTTCTTGCAAAGGATGTTGTGATCCCAGCAAAATCTTCACTTGAAATTTTGGCTGGTAGTAAAATTAATATGGAAGCAACTGATTCAATAAGAATTGATTGTAGTGTAACAGATAAAGTATCTGGTGCATTATCAATCATGGAAATAACTTAGAGGGTAAATTGACTTATATTGGACAACAACCTAGCACTACTTTTGATAGTGGTATTCAAGATCGCTTTACTGGTTTAACAACTAACACAGTAACGCTTACACATGACATATCTGCTGAAACAGATATTCTTGTTGTATGGAATAATATCGTTCAAGATAGTTCCACATATAGTGTCGGTGGTACTGGAAATAAAACTTTGACCTTGGGTGGAAGTTTAGTTTCGGCAGATATTGTAACTGTGTATTACACAAACAAGGTAATGCAATCGGTAAGTCCTACTGCTGGAAGTGTTCAAACTTTATCCATAAATGATGGTGCTGTAACTAACGCAAAACTTGCTAACTCTAGTATTACATTAAATGGCTCGGCAGTTTCTTTAGGTGGCTCGGCTACTGTAGGTGGAACTAATACTCCAGCTTTTCAAGCTTACTTATCTAGTAATCAATCTATTCCATCACAAACTTCAACTAAAATTAATATTGATACAGAAGTATTTGATACAGATAATAAATTTACAAGTAATAAATTTACACCAACAGTAGTTGGGAAATATTTTTTGTATGGTTCAACACAGACTACTTCATCGGAAGATTTTGACGATTATATAGTAGCTATTTATAAAAATGGATCTGAAATTGCAAGAACAAGAGTTAGACATCATTACGCAGAGTGTATTAAAGTTGTTACTACTGCTGTTTCAGATACAGATGATTATTTTGAATTGTATTCTTATGTTGGAAGTAGTTCTGCAAAAACAATATTTGGAAATTCAGCAGGAACATATTTTGGAGGTTATAAAATAATAGAATGAGTAATATAAACAAAAAAATAATAGCATACTTAGGTAGAACACCAGACTTTACATCAGAAGTAAAATTACAAAATGATGGTAGTGGAGATTACATTAAAGAGTGGAATATAACTTCTGAAAAAGCAAAACCTACAGACGCACAACTAAACGCATTATCTTCCCAAGCAGAAACTTTAGAAAACAATGCAAAGATAGATGCGAAAAGACAAACCGAGTATTTAAGTTGGCAACAACAATTTGAAATGCTTTACAAAGACCAAAAGAATGGCACAACAACTTACAAAGACCATTGCGATAAAGTTCGTAGTGATAACCCTAAAGGATAACATATGGCATTTAGTAAAATAGCAGCAGAAAATTTAGGTGGCTCTACACTTCCAGCTTTAGCTGGTGGTAGTTTAACTGGGATTAGTAGTGCCTTTGTTCAAACTGGCAGAACATTATTAGGCTCAAATACAAGTATTACATTAGACAACTGTTTTACAAGTTCTTACGAAAATTATTTAATGGTGTTTAGTGATATTAATGCAACTGTTGATAGTGCAACTTTGCAAATGAGATTTAGAACAGGTGGTGGCTCTGGCTCAACTGATACAACAAGTCAATATAGATATGCTTGTCGTTACTTTGATGATGATGGTGGTTTGTCTAGTAATACTGGGGTTGACCAAAGTTCTATCAGAATAGCTGATGATAGTGAAGAAAGTGCTGATTGGAAAGGTTACAACGGAACATTTACAGTTTATCAACCACAAGTAAATACATCAACACGAATGACAGGACATGGAAGTTTTGTCAGAAATACTGCAAGTGATGAAGATGTTGTATCAACTTATAATGCTATGCACTACGATAGTGATGTTCAACATACAGGAATATATTTATATTATAGTAGTGGAGATATTAGGTCTGGTGCTAGTGTTACAGTTTGGGGGATTAATACAATATGACCTATGTAGGTGCAGTACCCACAACTGGAGATTTTAAACTACTCGACTCGATTACAACTTCGAGTACAACAACTTTTAATTTAAGGCAAGGAGGTCTTGCAATATTTCCTCAAAGTGCCAATCATTGTATTGTGCAACTTAATGGAGTAAATCAAGTACCTGGATCTTCTTTCAATATTGTAAATGACACAATAGTTTTTGCAGAAGCCTTAACATCAAGTGATGTCATAAATCAAATCCTAGTATTAGGTAATGTTAATGATATTGGTGTACCAAGTGATGACACAGTATCAACTGCAAAGATACAAGACAATGCTATAACCTCTGGTAAAATTGCTAGTGGTGTTATTCCTACTTTTAGACCTAATGCACAACCATTAATTATAAATGGCGATATGGCTGTAGCACAAAGAGCAACTCAAGTTACAGGTTATACAAGTATTTCTTATTCGACTTGTGATAGATGGTATACAGTAATGGAAATAGGAACTTATACTATTTCACAAGAAAGTTTATCTGA
>Ga0209634_1003438_pt1 | contig 10678 bp, 7 predicted proteins | sample LinPmetageLP40_FD_184043 | JGI IMG/M metagenome (GOLD analysis project Ga0209634, IMG submission 184043) | Marine viral communities from the Pacific Ocean - LP-40 (SPAdes) (version 2) | ecosystem: Environmental > Aquatic > Marine > Oceanic | place: Pacific Ocean | collected 2010-08-26 | reverse complement strand
TCAATATTGAAAAACAATCCGATGGACTTTTTTTAAATAAGCGTGATAAGAAATATAGCAAGTATCTCATCCATTTTAAAAATACAAAAAGTGTAGCTCCATTAACTAATGAGATTAAAAAAATAAATGGCTCATTGGATTCAAAGGGTATATGGAGCATTATTGTAGAATAATAAAAAAAATTGATAATATAAATATTTTAATTTAATTAAATAATATATTTATATAAAAAAAAATGAATTACACATATTTACCTAGTATAAATCAAATTAATTATGAAGATAATAAATTTATTTTTCATTATATTTTTTATTTAACTATAGGAATTTTTATTAACTTATATTTTAAAAATTCTATAAATAAATCTGATAAAATAACACATTTTGAATCAAATGATGATAAATTACATAAACTTAGAGATAATATTGAGGATTTAATAAATAGTGATATTTCTTATCATAATGATTTAAGTAATATTATTTATCCGTGTAAAGACAATCTTGTTAGAATTACAGGGGGAAAAAGGTGGTCTAATTGTATCGGTAAAATTAGAAATTATAATAATGATAAATATAATATATCAATATTTAAAAAATATAACAAGGGAAACAATAATATTCCTAATAAAATGTTAAAAAATAAATCTAGAGATTATTTTTCTGTTTTTACTTTAAATGAATCTGAGATAACATCGTAGTTTTACCCCCCATAATAAAAATAAAATATTATTAAGAATAGTATGATAGAAAAACTAGAAGAAATAATTTTTACAAATTATAATCATATTTTCAATAAAGATATTGATAGTGATTATTATGAAGAAAAAATATCATCTGGCATTAAAAAATATTTAAATTTACAAAAAGTTATTACTTTTTTATTATATTATAAAGGTAGACCAAGACCATTAAGAGAAAAAAATATTAAAAAAGAAATAATTATAACAAATTCTGTTGAATATATTAGTTTTGATGGAATATTAACTCTTATTCTTAATAGAAATAATTATTATGAAATATGTGAACTTCATATTTTAATGGGATTTAGTAAAAATATTAATTTTCAAAATATGATATTTATTGAATCAGTAGAAAAAAAATTAAAATATTCATTACAAACTATTTTTACCTATACGATATATAAATATTTATATGAAAATTTTAATATATCTATTACTACAGAATATGAAATAAAAGAAATTAATTATAGATGTGATATTTTTATTAAAGATTATAATATTATTATAGAATTTTATGAATTATGGCACGAACAACATATAGAAAAAGATAAAAATAGACAACATCATATTGAAAGTTTAGGGTATGATTTTTTATTTTATGATGAAAAAAATGAGCATCATACAATTAGACAGTTTATTAATAAATTAGAACTATTAATAAACAATAAAAAATTATTAATAAATAAAAATTATGAGTTCATTTATATTAATAATAAAATGTTAAAACTTGGTTATGATAAATTACATATAAAACAATTTTATAATTATTATAATATTAATAATAAATGTCAAATTAATATTAATGATTGTTATTTATATTTAGGATTTTTTAAAGATTCCATAAATAAACTTAAACATGATATATTGGAATCTTTAGAACCATATGAATTTTATGAAGCGGATGATACAATATATATTAATTCAAATGGATTTAAAATATTACTATTAAAATCCAAAAATAATAGTAAAAATAAAAGATGTTATTTAGAAATAGAATCATTATGCCTAGAAATTTTAAAAAATACAAGAGAATATTTAATATTAAAAAATGTTGATGCTAATATTAAAACATACAAGTTAATTCATTATATGAAAAACACATATAATAATAATTTAATGAAAAGTAATAAAGATTTAAAAGATAAAATTAAATATTTAGAAGAACTTTTAAAGGAATATCAAATAAAAAATAAAGAAATTAAAAAAACACAAAATTTTAGATTAACTATAAAAGAAACATTAAATGAAGGGGATATTATAGTTCCAAATATTCCTGAAATAAAATATACTAATAATATTGATTCTTATATTACTATTACCCAACTTAAATTAAAATTAGATATTAATAATTCATTAGTTAAACAGTCAGAAAGATTATCTTTGAAATATACTATAAATTTAATAAAAAAAAAAATAGGTGTACCTGATATTTTATTTTATAACAATATTTTACCTTATTGTAAAATTGATCAATAATCATCAAAAAAAAATTGATTTTATATAAATTTGTAAGTCAGGATTACATTTAATAAATATTATATTATGACAAAACATTGGATGTATTGTAGAGTTAGTTCTGATAAACAAGCTAACTTCTTAAAAGGACATACTAGCCTTGAAACACAGCAAGAAAAAATATATAAATATGCTGAAGAAAATAATTTTAATATTGAGCATTGTTACTATGATATTTGTAGTGCTAGAAATATTGAAAATCAGTATTATTTGAAATTGCTATTAGATAATTGTCATTCAGGAGATACTATCATATTTTATGATATTTCAAGATTTTCTAGAAATACTGCAGATGCATTAAATTTATTAAATATACTTTCCAAAAAAAATATACAAGTATATTCATTATTAGAAAATATTAAATATAATAGTATTTTTGAAAAAAATATGTTTAGAATGCAATTATGTAAATCTGAAAATGAATCAGATTTAATTTCAATAAGGGTTAAGAATTCTATTTCTTATAGAAGAAGTAAGGGTCATAAAATAGGTAATCCACCATATGGGTTTAAAGCATATAAAAACAGTATGGGTATTAGGAAATTTAGAAAATTTCCTAAAGAACAAATGATTATAAATTTAATTAAAAAATTAATTAATGATAATAATAATTTTACAAACATAGCCAATTTATTAAACAATAAAAATTTATTAAAAAGAAACAAAAAATGGAATAATAGAAATATCTCAAAGTTACTGAAGAATGAACAACAAAAAATGTTTAATATGAATAAAATGACTGAGCAATTAAATAAGATTTAATATTTGATATACTTAGAGTATCATAAATAATTTTTTTATATATAAAAAAGATGAAAAAATGTTTATATAAAAAAATAAATATATAAATATATTAAAAATATGGATAAAATAACTTCACCATATATTGATACAGAACAATATAGTAGAATTGCATTAAATTCTTATCAAATGGATACTGATATATTAATAAATATTAAATTTAATTTAATTAAAAAAGTAGAAAATAAATGTAATAAAAATGGTTATATTGTTAAAGTATATAAAATATTAGAAAATAAAAATGGAATAATACACCCTGAAAATTTTAATGCTACAGCTATTTTTGATATTAAATATAGTTGTAAATTATGCATGCCTATTGAATCTACAACTATTATTTGTCAAATAAGAAATATAAATAAAGTCTTAATGGTAGCTGAAAATGGGCCAATATTAGCTATAATATTATCTAATAATATTAATATGGAAAATTTTAAATATAATTCAACATCTACAGGACTTATTAATATAAAAACTAAAAAAGAATTATTAGTTTCTGATTATATAAAAATTAATATAATATCAAAAACATTTAATTTTGGTGATAATCAAATTAAAATTATGGCATATTTAGAAGATGTTGCTACTGAATCAGAAGTTAGTACATTTTTTAATCAAAATATTTCTGAAAATGAAGAAGAAGATAATTATACAGAAAACTATAATACAGAAAATAATCAAGAATCAAATTTTATTATCTAAATTTTCATGTAGATTTTTAAAAGTATTAAATAACATTTCTATTCTTTCCTCAATAACAGTAAAAGAGTTAATAACACATTCTTTATGTTTTTTTAATTCAATATTATAATTTTTATTTACTATATTTATGTTATCAATTTTTATATTTATATCATAAATTTCCTTTTTTAAATTATTTAACTCTTCTTTATTATTTCTACTAATAATAGTTTCAACATTACTGGCGTTTACATTACTGGCGTTTTCATCACTGGCCTTTTCATCACTGGCCTTTACATCACTTGCGTTTACATTACTGGCCTTTACATCACTGGCCTTTACATTACTGGCGTTTACATCACTGGCGTTTACATTACTGGCCTTTACATTACTGGCGTTTACATCACTGGCGTTTACATCACTGGCCTTTACATTACTGGCCTTTACATTACTGGCGTTTACATCACTGGCGTTTACATCATTCAACTTTTCTACTTTACCATCTATAATATCTTTATAAGAAATAAAATTATTTAGATTTTCCAATGATAAATTAACTTCTTCAATAATATGATCAATATTATATTTATTATCTGAATCTATACTCATTAAATTTATAACTTTTGCCAATGATTCTTCCATATCGCTCATTCTTTCTTCATTATTTTTTTTTTCATTTTCAAATTTAATAAATAAATCATTCTGTTGTAAGCCTGAAGATGTATATAATGATTCTAATACTTGATTTGTATCATCTAATGATTTATTTATATAATTGACATTTTCTTGGGTGCCTTTTGGTAATATATTTTCTAGAGTGTTAATTGAATTATCATATACATTTATTATATTTTCAGTTTCTGCAGTTTTATTATCTAATTCTTCAGTATCACTCATTTTTTTACTTAATTGACTTACTGTTTCTTCAGTATCACTCATTTTTTTACTTGATTGGCTTACTGTTTCTTCAGTATCACTCATTTTTTTACTTAATTGACTTACTGTTTCTTCAGTATCACTCATTTTTTTACTTGATTGGCTTACTGTTTCTTCAGTTTCACTTATTGTTTTTTCAGATTCTGATGATAAATATTCTATTTCACTTATTGTTTCATCTAATTCTGTTTCAGATAAATTATTTACTGATTCAGTATACCATGAGATGGAATAATTTAAATAACCAATAGTTTTTTCTTTTTTTAAATTTAATTGATAGTTACCTTCTTTTAATGTATTTATTTCATATTTAATATTATTATAATTACTATCTTTACTAATAATATTTATATCTTCTTCAAATTCTAAAATTAAATTATAATTATTTGTATCATATAATAAACAATTTGTCCATGATAACTCAATATAACATACATTTAGATTATTCATTAATATATTATATTTATTATCATTTACTTCGTTATTTATATTTCCAGCACTCCAACCAAATGGTACTGGCTCATTATTATTATTTAAATGATTATTTCTTATTTTTTTTGCTATTTCATCTGAAGGAGCAATATTATTTATTTGATTTATTGCAGAATTCCATATTAACAATAATGGAGTATCACTATATCTTTTATTAGTAGAAAATATTTCATTATTTTGTAATTTATATAAATTATATTTATTTAATTCTGTTTTATCGAATAATGATATACTATTAATATTATCTGGTAATTTTAACATTAGATCATTATCTTTTATTTCTGCTACCACATATGGAAAAAATTTACTATCTTTAATAATAATATTATTAAATGCTTTTAAATAATTAGATATTATCTTTTCTTTATTTGATTTAATACTATTTATTAGTTTAATAACAGAATTATAAGATAAATTGTTATTTAGTTGTGATAATATTTTGGTTTTATTTATATCCAAATATGGTAAAATTTCTTTTTCTATTTTGAAAAAGATAACTACATTAATATATTTATATTCAATATTATTTTTTAATAAATTAATATACAAATCATTACTAAGAATATTTTTATTATTTATTAGTTTTAATTCTTTTAAAATTTGATCTAAAAAAGTATCAATACTTATATCAAAAGTATCATTTTTTAAAATATATAATTTACTTAAAATATAACAAAATTTAGTATAATCAATATTTTTATTATCAGTGCTTTTTGATACACCTGAAAAATATTTTTCTAAAATATTAAAATTTATATAGCTAGTATTATTTGCTAAAACTGAAAATAATTCTTTTGTTTTTAAATTAATTATTAGATCATTTTCTATATTTGTTTTTTTTAATTTTTTAATTATTAAATTTAATGATATGTTAGAATTTCTATTTCTAAATATATTAAAAAAACCTGTTTTTTCTAAATTTGTTAAATCGTCATCATGTATATCATTAGAGTTAAGAAGGTTTTCAATATTATCAATTAATTCTTTTTTATTAATTTCTTGATGTTCATTAAAAAATGTATTTATTGAATTAATAATTTCATTTGAATTCATAATATTATATAATTATAATATATTATTTTTTTTATTATAATACATAACTTGATATTTGATTATCAGATGCTTTGCTTTTATTATTAGATGCTTTGCTTTTATTATTAGATGTTTTACTTTTATTATTAGATGTTTTACTTTTATTATTAGATGTTTTACTTTTATTATTAGATGTTTTACTTTTATTATTAGATGCTTTACTAACAGATGCTTTATTTTTATTATTAGATGTTTTACTTTTATTATCAGATGCTTTGCTTTTATTATCAGATGCTTTGCTTTTATTATCAGATGCTTTACTAACAGATGCTTTGCTTTTATTATTAGATACTTTGCTTTTATTATTAGATACTATGCTTTTATTATTAGATGTTTTACTTTTATTATTAGATACTTTGCTTTTATTATTAGATACTTTGATATTAGATATGTTTGATTCAAGTATAACATTTACTAAAAACAAATATATTTCATTTAATATTTTTTTTTTTTCATTATGATATGGTCTAATCTTATTAATTGCATTATTGTATGTAAACCAATCAATATCACCTATTTCATCAATTTGATGAGTATTTAAATTATCTATTTTTGCATCTTTATTAGATTTATCTAATGCTATATAATAAATATGTTTATATAATATACCATTGGTGCCATTAAATATTTCATTAATTGGATTAATATTTTCTAATAAATAATAATCTGAGGAATTATAACTTGTTTCTTCACTAAATTCTCTTTTTGCACAATCTAAATTTTTTTCATGATAATTTCTTCTACCTTTAGGGAATCCCCATTCTGGAGTATTAAATTTAGGTTTCACAATCTTAATAATATCTTCTAGAGCTAATGAATTGCTATCTTTTTTATTTTTTAAAAGTCTAAATTTTTTTCTTGATAATTCATATTCTTTTTCATAAATTTTATTACATGATGTTTTTTTCCATAACATATGCCATAAATCTTTAAAATCATAATTTTTTATCCTTGTTATTTCATCAGGTGACATTAATTCAAATAATGATACTATATGATCAATATTTGATAATTCATATCTACCTCTAATAAATTCTATATAACTTAATGTATGCTTTCTTCTTATAAATAAAAACTCTATTTTATCCTTAAAATAATTAATAAATTTTAAATTATTATAATTTTTATTATTAATATTTAAAATATTAATATTTTCATTATTTTCTTCATCTTCATAATTTTTTTTAAAATATGAAATTAACTCATTTATATTAACATTATTTAATTTTACACATATTATACCAATACTAGTTATAGGTTCTTTGCATTTTTTATAAACATGACCATATTTACCACAGTTTGAACAATAATATTTTTTTTTCTTTCTATATAAATTATCATTTGTATCATAATTATAATTTTCAGTCATAATATACTCTAGCTAATATAATAATATATTAGTATTTTTAAGTATATTTTTTAAAATTTATAATAATATTTGTTTTTAAAAATATTATTTAAATATATAAATGGAAAAAAATCAAATATTATTTGATCTTGTAAAAAATCACGAATGGAATGAGCTAATTGATAAATTAAAAAATAATGATATTATTAATGTAAATATCAGAGATACAAATTATAATTATTTAATTCAATATATAGTTATGTATAACAAAAAAGAAATTGTATCCTATTTAATTAATCGTGGTTGTAGATTAGATATTATGGACAATGATGGCAGAAGTTTGTTATATACTCCCATCAAATATAATTATATTGAAATTTTAGAATTATTACTTCATTTTAATAATAATATAATTGGAATATCATTAATTGATTTAAGAGATAATACGGGAATGACACCATTATTTTATTCTATAATATTTAATAATATTGATGCATTTGATATACTTGTAAAAAATAATTCTGATTTACTTATTTTTGATAAAGAGTTAAATAGTTTAGTACATTATGCAGTAAAATATAAAAGTATAAATATATTAAAAAAATTAATCAAATTTAAGATTAATATGAATATTTTAAATAATGAAGGTCTAACTGCCCTACATATTGCATGTATTTATAATTATACTGATATAGCAAAATTATTAATTACTGTATCAGATATTAACATATCAGATTATAAAAAAAATTTTACTCCACTACTTTATTGTATTACATTAAATAATATTAAATTATCAACACTTTTAATAAAAAAGGATGCTGATTTAAATATTCAAGATTATTATGGTAATACTGCTTTACATTTAGCAATTCTTGAACAAAATAATGAATTAATTAAATTAATTGTAGATAATGATATAGTTAACTATAATATTTTAAATTTGGATGGTAATTTACCATTACATTTATATTTACAAGAAATTAAGGATAATTCAAATATTACTGATAATCAAAGTATTATTCATATAATAGAAAAAACAAATATAAATATTCAAAATAACGACGGCGATACCTGTTTATATTTATTAATAAAAAAGAATTTATGGAAAAATATAATTCAAATTATTGAAGATAAAAAATGTAATTTTTTTATACAAAATAGAGATAATGAAAGTATAATAAATATTTATGATGAAAACTCTAAAGATTATAATAATATAATTGATATTGCTATAAATTCATATTATAATTTATTAATTAAAAAAAATAATTGGAAAAGTAATTGGGAAACTTTATGTAGTAAAAATACAGAATTTAATTTTAAAAATCTTAAAAAAGAATTTAATTTTAAAAATACTAATCAAAAAGAATTATGTAAAAAAATAATAAAAAATTATATTGTGAAAAATAAAATTTCTATTCCATTTGAAAAAAATTATACAAAAATAAATATTGAATATGGAATATTTGTTGATAAATGTAGTTATACAGGAATAACATTAGATATAATATGTGGATTACTATTACTATTAAAAAAATATAATAATATTGGAACATCATTAAGTGATAATATTGTGGATAATAATAAAGTTGAAAAATATTATGAAACATTAGGAATATATAGTTCATATAAAGTAGAAATATTAAATTTTGAGATATTATGGATATACCAAAAATTATTATTTCCTACAAATTTTGATACTATAATTGATAAGATGTTAAATAATAAAAATATACAATACATTATTATTCCAATAGGTATTGAGGTTTCTATTGGATCTCATGCAAATATTTTATTATGGGATAAGACAAATAATCATATAGAAAGATTTGAACCTAATGGAGCCAGACAACCATATAAATTTAATTATAATCCTAAATTATTAGATAGCTTATTAAACAATAAGTTTTCTCTATTTGACGATAATATTAAATATTTAAGTCCGTATGATTATTTACCAATTGTAGGATTTCAACAATATGAAGCTCAAGAATATAATAAATGTAATAGAATTGGAGATCCTAACGGATTTTGTGCAATATGGTGTATATGGTGGGTTGATATGCGATTAAAATATAATAATATTGAAAATAAAAAATTATTTGAAAAATTATATAAAAATATTACTGAATCTAATTATAGTTTTAAAAATTTAATTCGTAATTATTCTAAAAATATAACAGATATTAGAGATACTCTTTTAAAAAAAATTAATATTGATATTAATGATTGGGTTAATGACAATTATTCTGATGATCTCTTCGATAAATTAATTAAAATACTATATAAGGAGATAAAATAATATATATTTATAAATGAAAATATTATCTTATCTAATTTTATTATGTAATTTTAATTATTTAGTAAATTCAAATATAATATCTCCCCAAATAGGTGATATTTGGACTGCCGGAGAAAATCATAATATTATATGGAATAATACAAATGGACATAGAACCCAATTAAACTTAGCTGTTTATTATAATAATAAATGGAACTTACACGATTCATATAATCATAATTATTTATCTGTAACAATTGATTCACATTTACAGGAATATTCATGGAATATTCCATTATTTTTCTCAAAATATTGGAATTATCCAATGAAGATTATATTAACAAATATTAATATTGTAGATTCATCTATTAATATTGTTGAAAGTGATAATTTTACTGTATCAGGTATAACAATAAATTATCCAAATTTTAATACATCATGTTATATAAATGACAAGTGCCTTATTAAATGGAATCAATATGCAAATATAGAAAATAATATTTATTTATATCCAAAAAATACGAATCTATATTCTATTTCTAATTTTAATCCAACTAATGTACTTATATTTAATTTAACAAATAAAAATATTTATGAATGGAATATTCCTAATAATATTAATAAAGATTATTATAAAATTTTAATAACTGATGATAATTCTAATATTATGGGACTAAGTAATATATTTTTAATAGATAATTTACCAAGTACTCAAACAAGTACTCAAACAAGTACTCAAACAAGTACTCAAACAAGTACTCAAACAAGTACTCAAACAAGTACTCAAACAAGT
>Ga0209634_1003437_pt1 | contig 10679 bp, 9 predicted proteins | sample LinPmetageLP40_FD_184043 | JGI IMG/M metagenome (GOLD analysis project Ga0209634, IMG submission 184043) | Marine viral communities from the Pacific Ocean - LP-40 (SPAdes) (version 2) | ecosystem: Environmental > Aquatic > Marine > Oceanic | place: Pacific Ocean | collected 2010-08-26 | reverse complement strand
AATGGGAATGAGAAAAGTGGTACTGCAACAACAGCATGGACTACAGGAGTAGATACTTTACTAAGAATTAGTATACAGGTACTTCCTGCAGGAGCACGCTATAAGGTATTTAAAAACGGAGATTTTGAAACACCATTATTTACTTATGATTCTGGAGCAAGTGGTATAACTAGTAAATACTTTAGACCAGGAGCATCGATACATTATGGAATCAATGCAGGTAGTTATGTAATGTTTAACAGAATGTCTGCAGGAGCTTCTTTAGGAATCTCTACTAAGATATCTGGTAATGTAGTACAAACCGGAGCAATAGCTTCTAGCAACTACTCAGCTACTGAGGGATCTAATTTTGATCTTGATGGCGGTACATTTAAATTAGGAGGTTCATCATCACCTAAGTTATCATGGAATGGAACATCGTTAAGTGTAGAAGGAGATATTACTGTTACTAATCCTGATACATTTGCTACTCCGTCTACTAAAAATAAAGCAGATTACAACTTAATACTTTTATCAACAGGTAGCGCCGGTACAACTACATCTACAAATACACTCGGTGCAATATCCAGCTTAGGATACACAGGAGGTAATGGTGGAACTCATTACTACGATAATAATACCGACTCTAATGGAAACACAAATCCTGCTAACATAGAAGGTTTTGATTCTATAGATTATGACCTATATGTCTTTGACGACAGAAACTGGGCAGTATCTGGAACAGAAATACAATTAGCACTTAATTTATTTGACTTAGGAAAATCTGTATTATCAGTAGGGAACGATACTGTAGCAAGTAACACCACAGGTTCTTTTAATACAGAATGGCCAATAGTATCTACAGCAGTAGGTTCAGGACAATGGCAGCGAGGTAATCTAGCAACAGGCTCTGGAATACCTACATCACACCCAATTCTAGCAGGAGTAACTGAGTTTAGCACAGATACAAATTCTGACAATGGAAATAAGATTACAAAGTTAAAAAGAACTCCTCAAGGTGGAACAATAGTTATGCCATTAGGTGTTTCTGGTTCATTACAAATGACAAAAACTACATCAGAATTTATTTCTGGTAGTGGAGCAGTCATAGGATTCTTCATGACTAATCCAAGAGGTGGTAGATTAGTACAACTTAATAACTATGGAATAGGTTCATTAAATAGTAAATTAAAAGAGAATTTAACTAACTTCCTTTTAAGAACCGACCCAGCAATAGAAGCACACTTCCTTAAAGTTACTTCTATAACAGGGGAAATGGTTACCACAGGTAGAATTGAATCTGCTAACTATATTAACGGTTCTGGTGACTTCTCAACTGCAGGTACAAGAATAGATTTAGATAACGGAAGCATTAGAAGTACGCAATTTCAAATTAATAGTTCCGGTGATGCTAAATTTGCAGGAGATATATCAGCAGCTAGTGGAACCTTTTCCGGAACAGTATCTGTAGGTGGGACTAATTTAACTACTAGTAATACATTAAATTCTAACACATCAGCAGCAGACGTCGGTTTAGGAAATGTAGATAATCAATCTGCAGCCGATATACAGGCAGGAACAACTGCTGCAAATGTAGGTTTAGGTAATGTAGATAATCAATCTGCATCTACAATACAAGCAGGAACAACTGCTGCAAATGTTGGGTTAGGAAATGTAGATAATGCATCTGCTGCCGAAATACAGGCAGGAACAACTGCCGCAAATGTTGGGTTAGGTAACGTAGATAATGATTCAACAGCAACTATAAGAACTACTGCCGCTGCTACAGCAGGAGCTATTGCAGGATGGAAAATAAGTCCTTATAATATTAATTCCGGTGCCACTGCTAATACTTCCTCAACTCTATCTGGTTATTTACCAGCAAACGGAGGAATAGTATTGAACAAAAACGGCTCTTTACATTCTCCTAATTTCTTTATAGACTCAGATGGTACAGCTGCATTTAAAGGAACCGTTACTATAGGCTCAGCTACCTTAACAGAAGCAAATACACTGAACGAAAATGCACCTTCTTTAGAGATATTCGCTTTCTCAGGAGATACCCTTATACCGACTAATACTAATAAAGCTGGAGGAACTGATTTTACGTTTACAGCTGCAGTAGCAGGAGCAGCTACTTTAAAGTTAGTTCTTTACGATGCTGAAGCTACCGGAGAGTACACAGGAGAAGAATTAATACCTACTACTAATCTAACGCAGTTCATCTCTACTACAGGATGGACCGCAGCTAATGGCGCTTCAAGATCATCTGGTATTACAGACCCAACCGGTAACAATGGTGCATATAACATAAAATCAACCGCTAGTAATCATCACCACGCATCGTCTGGAATTACTGCAACAGCAGGAAAAGTATATGAAGCATCAGTTTGGATGAGAGGTAGAGGTGGTACCCTCAATCAAGGAACAGTTAACTTAAAGATTCAAGAACTTGGTAGTGATTATTCAACATACGCTAACAAAGTTGTTACATTAACTGATAATTGGACAAAATATGAAGTATCAGGCTCTGTAGATACAAGTACTATAAGAGTAGTATTTGATCGTAGCTCTGGTAACTTTGATGCTGATGTTTATTTACCTTCCATTAAAAAAGCACCTAACTATTCAGGTATCCAAGGAACCGTAAACGGTAAACAACTAAGAAAGAGACTTTCAAGGTTTGATGTAGGAGCCAATGACCTTACTGAGGGGACTTATTTTGAAAACATACAAGTAAAAGAAGGTACTAATGAAATAACACTTCATTCTAGTAATGGCGATGGAGGAAGAGTTCGAGAAATACAAGTACTTTATATAGGTACAGAAGATACAACATCAGGAACAGTTGGTGGTTGGGTTATTGAAAACCAAGCAATATACTCAGGAGTTAGAAATACAGGAGGAGGGTTTAATGCCGAACCTGGTATCACTTTAGCAGCTACAGGAAGCATACATTCAAAAGGATTTTATATTGACCATACTGGTTCTGCTAACTTTAAAGGATTAGTACAAGGTAGTGCCATAACAGGTAGTATAATAGCAGGTACTTCTTTGATCGGTAGTACTGTAGAAGGTGGTACAGTTATAGGAGGAAGTATAAACGTACCAAATGCAACAAATCCTAATTTCTCAGTAGATGCTCAAGGTCAAATGACAGCATCTGATGCTTCTATTACTGGAGATATAACTGCTACATCTGGTCGGATTGGAGACTGGGTAATTGATGCAGCTACAAATGCATTAAGAGATGATAATAGCGAGATAGTATTTGAACCTAATATTCCAGAACTTCAAATGTTCTCTGGTGCTGATAAGAAAGTAACTATATCACCTTTAACTGAATTAACAAGTGTAGATGGAGGAGGAACTACTGAGACAAGAACAATAGATGCAGTGAATACTACTGGCGGTAACTGGTCTTCTCTTACCTCTAACGCTAGTGTATCATTCGTTGCATACCAAGGAGTGAATGAAGTAACAAGGAGTGTAGCTAGTGAATCTGCCGGATCTACTTTTAATGCAACTACTGCAGGTAGTTTTAAAATAACATTAAATATACCAAGCTTTACAGTTAAAAAACCTTCCACTTCAGTATCCGGTACAGTTTCTGCACCAAGCTATAATGCAGTTTATACAGGTCAAACTCACGGTAGATTTGATCTACGCCAACCTTATCATGAAGCTAAACTATATCTATGTGCCTTTAATAGTAGTAATGCTAATATTGGAGAAACATTATTAGGAACCTCAACAGCGTACGGAAATGTCTCTTCATACTCTTCATATGTAGCTTCTGTAAATAGTAATGCCTCTAGTGGTGGCGGTGGGTATTCAGGCGGTTCTGGTTCTCCATGGTCATTCCTTCAAAATTTTCAATCAGTTGATATAGACTCTTCTCTTAAATTAGCTGATGGGTCAGAAATATTAGCAAAAGATTTAACTACTGAACATGAAATTAAAGCTTGGGATGAAATTAATCAAAAGTTTACTAATGTTAAACCCCATAATGTTACTCAAAGCACTACTGATGAACATTTTGAAATTGAGGTAGATGGAAACATAATTAAAGTTTCACCTAGTCACAAATTTTGGACTGACGGGAATGAAGAAATAAACATACAAGAAATTAACCCAGGTTACAGTAAGGTATATGTAGATATAGGTTCAGGTATAGAACTTAAATTAGTTACTAAAAGAGAATTAATTAGAGAAGAATTAAAAGTAGTATCACCAGAAGTACCCCCTTATGTAAACTATATAGCTAATAATATAGTACATCACAATACAGTAAGTTCATACACCTGGAGTTCAACAACTAACTCAGCTATAACAGGTGCTGTAACATCTCATACTGGAGCAAATGGTCAAGTAAAAAATATTACATTAAGTGAATCCGGTACAATATACTTTAAGTACAAGTGGGTAATTAGAGCAATTTCAGGTAGAAATCATACTACGAACGCAGCAGGATCTACCACTTATACAGATAGTACGTTTACTACAGCAGCAAGTCAATCAGACACTTTTACAACTTTAGGGAGTTACGATACATCTATAGATATTGCTATTGAAAGTAACTTTGTAGAGATAAAAGCAGGAGGTATACAAGTAGTATCAAACCCAGAAAGATACGTAAGAATTAATAGAGTAGATGCCAGCACAAGCATTACTAAGATGTTTGGCACCAGTGGTGCTACTCCTATATTTAAGGTAACAGGTAGTTTTGCTGAAACAGATACTATAATTCCAAGTGCAGACAACGATGTTAATTTAGGAGATTTTAATAGAAGATGGAAAATTATATATGGCGTCACAGGTAACTTCTCAGGAAACATAACAGCATATGCTTCATCAGATGAAAGGTTAAAAGATAATATAGTAACTTTAGATGGTTCATTAAATAAAGTATTAGAGCTAAGAGGTACAAGATTTGATTGGATAAAAGGTAATGAAGAAGTACACCCTTATGAAGGAAGCGATATAGGATTTGTAGCACAAGAAGTTAAAGAGATATTACCTGAAGTAGTAGGTGAAATGAAAGGTGGGTATTACGGTCTTAAGTATGAAAAACTAACACCAATCTTAGTTGAAGCAATAAAAGAACTATCTGCTAAAGTAGATAAGTTAGAAAAAAAGTTAGAATCTAAAAACTAGCTACAATGGCACTACAATTATCAGGTAATCCAATTTCTTTAAGCGACATACACGTTGAAGCTGGCGGTGGTAGTACTTCCACATGTACTATTAACGATAGTGATATTAGAGCTTTAGATGCAGCCACTGGGCGATCTATTAACAGTACTACGAATACAACCATAGATTTTGATGATTTTTATGGAGCTACATCCGGTTCTAGCGGATCGTCAGGGTCTGGGTCTGGATCTGGCTGTTTACTTTACGGTAGTTTAATTGATATGGCTGATGGAACTCAAAAAGTTATAGAAGACATTGTAGTTGGAGATGAAGTAGTATCTTACAATATAAACGGTTTAGGTAAAATAGAAAAGTATGCCGATTGGTACCAAGAAGGAGCTATCACAGGTTCTACATCTACATCTACAGTAGTGTCTAATATATTGGATTCTTATACCTATTATTTCTTAATCAATAATACAATAAAAACAACCTTTGAGCAACCGTTTTTAATTTCTAATGAGAAAAAATACTTTACTTATGCACGAGATATAAAGGTTGGAGATTATCTTTTTAACAAAAATCAAGAATGGATTAAAGTAGAAAGTAAAGTAAGAGTAGATGAAAACATACAAACAGCAGTATTAGATGTAGAGGAAGTAGATAACTATTACGCAGAAGGGTTCTTAACTCACAATGTTAAAGAATTAAAAGAGAATATAGAGTAATAGTTGACATCCTGCATTATTAATCTTAAATTAACAAACATGATGGTAACAGTCCCCAGTTGGACCTATAAAGGTCACCTAATAACGGAAATTACAGATATGCCAAAAGGTACGTATGGATTTATATATGAGACTGTACATAGACCTACAGGAACAAAGTACTTAGGTAAAAAAGTATTATTCTTTGAAAGGAATAAGAAATTAGGCAAACGAGCATTAGAAGCATTAAGAGAAGAAAGAAAAGCAAAAGGAATCGGAGGAAGAGTTCCTCTTAAACAAAAAATAATAACCGAATCAGATTGGAAGGATTATTACGGTTCACACAAAGACATATTAAAATTAGTTAAGGAGCATAGTGTAATGGAGTTTGAAAGAAAAATTCTACAGTATGTCCCTAACAAGAAGCTCCTTACATATTTTGAATGCAAGTACCTATTTATTAATGAAGTACTAGAGAACAAAAATTCGTATATAAATGATAACGTTTTAGGTAAGTTCTATAGAAAAGATTTTAACTTATGAAATTAAGAGATTTATTATTAAAAGGTAACGACGAAACTTGCCCTGCAGCAACACAGGATTTAGTTTTGAATACTAAGAATAGAGACGCTGCTATAAAAGCAGAACATATACAATATGGTCCTTTAAACGTTTCCGAACCTGCAAATTACTGGAAAGAAATAGCGAAATACTGGAATACTACAGAAAAAGCAGCTAAAGGTACTAATTGTAGCAATTGCGTAGCATTTGATATATCCCCTAGAATGGATGAATGCATGCCAGGAGTTACATCTGACCCAGATGGAAGACTTGGTTACTGTTGGATGCACCACTTTAAATGTCATTCTGCAAGAAGCTGTAGGACTTGGGCAAAAGGAGGACCTATAGAAAAAGATTCTATATCGCAAGATTGGCAGGAAAGAGGAGAAAAAGCTTAAAATATGATAAAGTTAAAAGAATTAATAGGACTACCCTCTCTTGAGTACCATATAGATAATGGACTCTCTTTATATGAGAATGTCTACCGTTATTCTAGCGATAGCTTTATACAATTATTTAGCGAAGCAAGAGACGCTCATAGAGACGGTAAAATAAAACTTAACGAACAAGATATAAATCTAGTAGAAACAACAGATATAGGTCTATATGGATTATTTGAAGGTAAAAAAGTACCTTTAGACTTACCTATGATAAATGAAACTAATAAAATATCTGACGATAAGTTAATGAGGTTAATCCCAAAAATGCCTAAAGGCTATGTTGGTAAAAATGCAGGAATTGGAAAATATACCATTTCAACACCGGATGGTGAAGATATAGTTCTAACACAGAGTACAGATAAGAAAAACTGGTCTTATGAGCCATCTAATGTTGCATTAAAAATACTAAATGAAGCAGAGTACCAAGGTAAGGATGTAGCATTAAATAAACCTAAACGAGGAGGTTCTAAAAAGTTCTACGTTTATGTTAAAAATAAAAAAGGAAATATTGTTAAAGTATCTTTTGGAGGTACAACAGGGTTAAATGTTAAGATAGATGAACCTGGAGCACGATCTTCTTTTGCAGCACGTCATAAATGTGCAACTAAAAAAGATAAAACTAAACCAGGCTACTGGGCATGTAATATCGGACGTTATTGGAAATCATTAGGTGGAAAAAGAAACTTCTCAGGATACTGGTAGACCGTACATAGACGACGGCAATATAAGATACTTTGATCAAAATACGAACGAAGATGAATTTGTTTGGCATAAAGACAGAGAGGATAGGTATATAATAGCCACCCACATAACAGACTGGCAATTCCAATTCGACAACAAGCTTCCTGTTTCTTTATATGATAACAAGCTATTTATACCAAAGGGAGTATATCATCGACTAATAAAAGGAACAGGTGATTTAACTTTAATAATAGAACGGAAATGAAATTATCTAATATTATATTCGAAGGCTTTAGAGCCCACACTTCAACTGTGAATGGAGAAACTTACTCTACTGATTGGTTAGGCAAAGCAGATACTTTAGGAGACTTTAAAAAAGCTATCGATAGAATGCCTTCTACTATAGAATCTATAAACTTCCCTATTAACACAGCTGCTTTTAAAACTAGCCAGGACAGTAAAAAAATTAAACCGGAAGGTTCTTGGAAGAGTGACGTAATAACCACAGTAGGTAAAGTCGTAAGAGAACACATAGATAATGGAGACATTTTAGAAGGTATAAATATTAACTCCTATTACGGTACAGGGCCAAAAGGATCTGATAACCATCCAATTTATATTCAAGTTTTAACAAAACAAAGTAAAAAATTTGCAGATGATATGGGTTCCGGTAAATATGGTTCGCTAGATTAAAAGGTATGAGACTATCACATGTAATATTAGGAGAAATTCTTTACTATGACCCAGGCTTCGAAAAATTAGTAGATCAACTGAGAGACAAAGGAGGTAAATATTTAGGTTCTGGAGACTACGGTTCAGCATACTTACTTAATGGAAGAGTCTATAAAGTAACAACCGATGAAATAGAGTTAGAGCATGCTAAAGTATTGAAAGGTAAAAAAACAAATAATTTTGCAAAGATATACGATGTAAAAATAATAAATCCTAAACTTGGGATTATTCAAATGGAGGTTTTAGGAGAATTCAAAGGAGATATTCCTGAGGAATGGATAGAAGGAGTAGAGCTTGAAGCTTCTGCAATAGGTATAGATCCTCAAGAATTAGATATCAGACCATCAAATGTAATGGTAAATCAAAAAAAACACCTAAAATTAGTTGATATTTAGAATTATTATTCTTATATTATAAGATAATCGTTACGGACAACTATATGGATTATTCTTTTTTGCTAGGTTCTCTTGAGAACTTACTTGGTAAGTCTCATAAAAAAGCTAGAGGAAATCACGCCTTTCACTGTCCTTTTTGTAATCATAGGAAGCCTAAACTAGAAATAAACATGGCTACTAATGAGGACGGAAAGAATCCATGGGAATGCTGGGTTTGCCAAACAAGAGGTAGAACTATATACTCTCTACTTAGACAGCTGAATACCCCTAAAGACGCCGCAACTGATATATTAAAATATGTACCTAAAGGGTCACAAATTCACTACAAACAGCTATCTATAATAGAGCTGCCAAAAGAATATCAACCACTATACTCAGCATCAAACACTTCAGTAATAGCTAATTTAGTTAGAAAGTATCTATATGAGAGAGGATTTACCGATAATGATTTTATTAAATACAGTATTGGATACTGCACAACTGGAGAGTATGGAGGACGAGTTATATTTCCAAGTTATACTGAATCCGGTACACTCAATTACTTTGTTGCAAGAAGCTATGATGGCAACTACTATAAGTACAAGAATCCAGAAACTTCCAAAGACGTAATCTTTTACGAAAACTTAATTAACTGGAACACCCCTATTATTTTATGCGAAGGAGTCTTTGATGCTATTGCTATAAGACGTAATGCGATACCTATTTTAGGTAAAAATATACCCACAGCACTCTGGAAAAAAATACTAACAAGTAAATTAACAGACATTTATATAGCATTAGACGATGATGCAAAATCAGCAGCAATCAAACTATCAGAGAAATTCGTAGCTGCAGGATTTAGAGTATACTTAATAGAACTACCCGGTAAAGATCCTTCCGAAATGGGATTTAAAAACTTTACAGACTTAATACAAAACGCAACTGAATTAGACTTTTCTAAGATAATGTTGCAAAAATTAGATTTATGATAAAACAAGGAATGAATATTCTAGAACAGAATAGTAAGAAAAGGTTAACTTTTAATCCTGAGTTAAAACAAATTAATTTTTTAGACCGTAGGGTCTATAAGAGAGGCGAAGGAGTGTACTACCCGTCCGTAACTACAATTCTCCAGTATATGCCCAAGAATAAATTCTTCGAAACATGGATGAAGGATGTTGGGCATAACGCCGATCTGATAATGCGCAAAGCGGGTAAACAGGGCACCCAGGTACATGAAGCTTGTGAAAAGTTAATTTTAGGAGAAGAAGTATCATGGATGGATGATTACGGAAAAGCAAAGTACTCTCAAATTGTATGGGAAATGATCTTAAAATTCTATGATTTCTGGACAACACATAAACCAGAGTTAATATCAGCAGAAGAGTTCGTATGGTCAGATAAACATAGATATGCAGGTACAGCAGATATTGTATGTAAAATGAATGGTGAGACTTGGTTAATTGATATTAAAACTTCAAATAGTGTTCATAAGTCTTTTGACCTTCAATTAGCTTCTTATGCGACTGCTTTACAAGAATCTAAAGGAGTTAACATAGAAAGAACAGGAGTACTGTGGTTAAAAGCACATTCAAGAGGGCCGAGCAAGCAAAAAAATGTGATACAAGGAAAAGGTTGGAAACTACTAGCTATTGATAAGATAGAAGAAAATTTTGATTTATTTAAAATGATATATAAGCTTTATAGTTTAGAACATCCTGTAGTTGAACCTATTTATAATAGCTACCCTACAACTCTAAAACTATAAACTATGAAAAAGTTACTTCTTATATACTTAACACTTTTAATAACAGGGTGTGCATCCTTTCAATTAAGCACTTTAAATCATGATCCAATTTATGATACAGTCTTAGTAGTACCAGCTGACGTACAAGTTGATACTTTAACAGTCTCACAATTACGTTGGAAATTAAGAACTGACTTTAAATTTAGATATGACTTTGCTCAGTATGCATTAAGTCAACCTAGATCATTTGATTGGAATAATAGAGTTTTAGGCAATAGATATAATGTTTACAATCCATATTATGGATTTGGATATAGTAATT
>Ga0209634_1003436_pt1 | contig 10680 bp, 9 predicted proteins | sample LinPmetageLP40_FD_184043 | JGI IMG/M metagenome (GOLD analysis project Ga0209634, IMG submission 184043) | Marine viral communities from the Pacific Ocean - LP-40 (SPAdes) (version 2) | ecosystem: Environmental > Aquatic > Marine > Oceanic | place: Pacific Ocean | collected 2010-08-26 | reverse complement strand
CTGAAATGGCCTATGACTCAACTAAGGATAATCCAATGGTCAGTAAAGATGTTAGTCATTTATTTCCACTTAGTACGACGTATATCGGTATAAGGCGAGATAATTTTTTAAGAAAATATTCCTCTGACTTTATACAAATGTTTATTCCACAAACAAGTGAAAAAGAACTAAAACAAATCTTGAATAAAAGGCATCCTAAATTATAGAAATTAAGCTAATGTGAGGTTTTATTAAAAAAATATTGTTTATAAACAACTAGTTATACTATTGATGAATCTCAATGAATGCTATATACTTAATTCAAGATCGTTCACATAACATTATCCATTGTTAACTACGGTCAATGTAATTCATGACCAAAAGTCTTCAAAAAACAATTCATGACCAAAAGTCTTCTTGTTTTAAAACCTGATAATTAAATCTCGTTCAATCAAATATATGATTTAACGTTATTTATTTAATTGTCACTTTTTATTTAATCAATGTAAGGAAAAGATAATGAGCGTATTAGAAAGTTTTAAACAGTTAAAAGCAGAAGGAACAAAAATTGTAGTTGTTACTTCTCATGAGTACTGGAGTGCCAAGATTCTTAACGACACAGATATAAATGGAATTTTAATTGGTGATGATTTGAATATGGTTGTTCATGGACATGAAGACACCTTGAGTTGCGATGTGGAAACAATTGCAATGCACACCAGAGCAGTAAAAAAAGGGGCAAAAGATAAATTCCTAATCGCTGGTATGCCTTTCATGGCGAATAGAAAGGGTTTAAAGGATTCATTGGATAACGTTGAAATCTTAATCAAGGCTGGGGCAAATGCTCTTAAAATAGAAGGTGTTGATGGAAACGAGGAGCTTTATGCTCATCTTTCCCAATCCGGTATTCCAACAATTGGACATATTGGCCTTACACCATCTCACCATAATGCAATCGGTGGATTTAAAGCTCAAGGTAAAACCAAAGAAAGTGCGCTTAGCATCGTTGAAGAAGCCAAAAAACTTGATCAACTTGGTTGTATCGCAATCGTTTTGGAAGCTGTTCCGCAGCATGTAGGTGCAGCAGTTAGTAAAGCAGTTTCTATTCCAGTTGTAGGAGTTGGGGCAGGTCTTGATGTGGATGGACAAGCATTGGTTCTCCCAGATATGCTAGGTTTTTCTACAGACTTTAAGCCTAAGTTCGTTAGAACATACATGAATGGAGCCGATCTTATTAAAGATGCCGTAAATAAGTTCGCAGCCGATGTACATGCAAAAGCATTCCCAGGGGCAGCAGAAACTTACGCACCGGGCAAGGATCAATTAAAATAAGAATATTGTATTTTCTATAAGTGGTTACAGAGGGTTATAAGGAATGATAATAAATGTCACACAGTTTAATTTTTAGTCCTCTGTTATCGCGATTATTTTGAAAAAAGATACAGCAAGAAAGATATATTTGAAAAAGCGCAAAGAACTGTCTTCATCAGAACTTGAAGAAAATTTATCTCGTCTCATTCAAAACACGATCGAGCTTATTAAAAAATATGAGCTTAAATGTGTCCATTGTTTTTTACCAATCCATACAAAAGATGAAATTAATACTTCATCAATCATTCAATATTGCTGGAAAAATAATATTAAGGTTGTTGTACCTGTGAGTAACTTTAAAGAGGGGACACTAAAAAATGCAGAATTTAATCCTGATACCAAAACCAAGCAAACCAAATATAATATTACCGAGCCAATTAATCCTGTTTGGATAGAGAATGATAATATTGATCTCGTGATCACTCCACTTTTAGCCTTTGATCAGAAAGGCTATCGTGTGGGGTATGGAAAAGGATTTTACGATCGTTTTTTTGCCTCTTTAGACAAGGATGTAAAAAAAATTGGTATCAGCCTTTTTATACCTTGTGAAGTCATAGAAGATATAAACGAACATGACATTCCTTTAACATGTTGCGTTACTCCGTATAAAAACTATTCTTTTCAATAAATGGTTGCGGAAAATCTAATGTGACAGAATCCATTAAATATGTTTTAGGTTCATCTTTGGCTGAAGGGCTGCGAGGAATGACTATAAAAACTATGACGAATCACACCTCATAAATCTGACTAATCAATTTCATTGTCCCAATACAATCCTGAAGTGAAGGTGAGATATTTTTTTGATTAGTTAAAACCTTAATAATTTCATTTGCTTGAACTACAAAACCTGGTTTAAAGTTTTTATCATCTTCGCTTTGTTCAATCTCAAAAATAGTTCTATCACCGTCGTTTATGTAGCAAGCTTTTTCAAGTGGCTTTAATTCCCATCTTATATCTTGAGTAGAGATGGTTGCTGACCATGGACCAGGACCTTTTAAACGGCATTCATATATCCCTTTATCACCGCTATCATACTCAATATGAGCTGTAATAATTTCAGTTTCCTTTATACCCTTCCAGTTATCTAAAACTTTTACTTTTTGAACTGTCCCTCGACAAAAATTTGAAAAGTAATCAATTAAATGAATTGAATTTGCATACATCATGTTCTCAATAACAATTTCAGGATATATATTCATAGCTCTAAATTCTTCTAATGGTTGCTGGTCTTGGACATAAATAAACCTTGCTTTCTTGTTTGAGATTAAATTTTCTCTAGCCGCAATTGTGCTACTTATAAATCTCCTATTTAACGCCACAAAAGCTTTTCTATTTTTTGATGATAAAATTGATTGTAACTTTTCTGACTCTTTAAAATCAATAGCAGGTGGCTTTTCTAGGAACAATACCCAATCAAAATTACTTGCCTCAACTGAAACCTTAAACATAGCCTCAACAGAAACAGTCACAACGACTAAATCAGCCTTTGTTATATTATATAAATCATCTATCGAATCACAAACATGACCAATATTAAATTCTTTTGCGATGGACTTTGCTTTATCTTGTGTTCTGCTATAGATCCCAGAAAGCTCAACATTGTTCAATGATTTAAAAGCTTTAATATGCTCTTTTGCTATATAACCTGCACCTATAAAAGCAACCTTAATTTTTTTGTTTTTACTACTTTCTAAGCCCATGGAAAGATTCGATTTTTATCTAATTTATAATTTAATATATCAATTTCTATATTGCCATTTTCTGAAGATACGTATGCTGCACTCATAATTTTTATAGTATTTATGATAGTCTCTCCATCAGGATAATTACTTTCAGAAAGTAAGGAACTTATAACTTTTGCACAACTACTAATTACATCAATAGGTTTGAAATCAATAGAATAATTATCAGCGGGCATACCATATTGAGTGGTTGGATTTTTTAAGAACTCATCTTTTCTAACAGTTATTTGAGCTTGGCCTGTTAGACTGTCAAGAACGATTTGCGCATTTCTTGACGCATATGTAATTATTACTCCATGACCGGAGGCTGCATAAGAGTTTATATTGAGAACTTTACCAGACTTAGTCTTGATTCGTAGAGCACCACTCTTATCAAAAAACTCTGGGCCTCTTGGATTGGGGGTAGTCTTTTCATCAAACCAAGCTTGGATAGTTTGTGGTTGTTCATCGGTTAAAAATCTGAACATTTCTATGTTATGAACACCATTCATCGCTAAACCAAAGTTTCCCGCAGAAATATTTATAGCACTTAGGCCTCCAAATTTATTTGAATTTATAAGTTTTTTTATTTCAATATCAGACTCAAGAAATCTTATCATGTGGTTTATCGCAAGCTTTGTTCCTGATTTATTACATACCTCAATCATCTCTTCGCATTGAGCGATTGAAACAGCCATCGGCTTTTCACAAAGTATATATTTTACTCCAGAATTAGCCAGCTTGATTGTGAAGTCATGATGGGAGTCTGCAGTAGTTGCTATAACTGCCAAATCTGGAATTCCATTAATTAGAGCGCTTTCTAATGTTTTGAAAATTATGCTATTTTTTATATTATTTTCTTTAACAGTTAGATCCAAGCTTTCTTGGGAAGAATCAACAACACCTATTATTTTATGAGTTAGACTTTGCACAGCAGAAATATGCCTTCTACCCATTCTTCCGCAACCTATTATTAATGTTTTTATCATAGCTAAAGTTATATTAATTTTTTATTTATATTTATTTATTGTAAAAAGTAGTTTTTTTCACCAATTTAATGGCACTAGTGTGGGTTTTCATAAAGGAGAGCTTATATAAAATTTAACAAATTATAGCAGAATATCTTGAGTAAATTTTTAGCAAAAATTTTTCTTTCACTTCATTAGCTAGAGTATTGGAAGTTACAACCACACCCTTTAATTTGAACAATTCATTTGGGAAAATTGTTCCAGAATAAAATAATTTTAATAATATATAAAGCTAATACCCGAAATTTTGGATGTCTTCATTTGATAGAAATTTATATATTAAAGTTAAAATTATAATGCTTTAAGATAGATTGTTAAGCTTAATAAAAAACCTTGTTTTTGGTTAGTAATCAATTAATATATTTATATAATCTTATATGGTTTTTTTTACTTTAACTCACAAATCAATATTAAAAATTTACATAATCATGATAAATAATAAATTATATAAAATTTTTTTACTTTATTCTTTTTAAGTAAATACAGGAGATAAGCTTCACTGCGCTAAGCAGTTCCATGCTGTACTATATTTTTCTTTTTGGAATTGCGGGCCAGCAAACTGGATTGAATTCGCTGGCTGCAATTTCACCGGGGCCAACACCAGGAATGAATTTTTGCCAATCGCCTGATACCATTGTTGGTTTTTCAACCACGCGTGCCCCATCTGCAAAATATGTATTAGCCAGAACTATTCGGCTTTGGGAGGTTCTATTTTCACCTGCTGTATGAAAACTCAAGTTATGATGAAAACTAGCTTCCCCCATCTCAAATGGTTTACTATCAATAGCCACGTTGTTTGCCTTAAAAACCTCCGTGACGTCTTTGTCATAGCTTGTGTCATTTTTATTAAAATTGATATTTTTGACGAGATTAAAAACGTTTAAAGGTTTTGCAAATGACAAAGGCCCCATAGCTTTTGGCACTGGTTGTGCTGGCATCCATGCGGTTACAACATCATTTGTCTCCAAAGGAAAATGATGGTCGTCGTAATGCCAAGGTGTGCGGCCACAACCAGGCTCCTTTGAAAGTGTATTGTCATGATAGAGTCGGACACTTTTTACGCTAAGCAGGTCCGCTGAAATCTTTGCAATGCGAGGGCTGAGAACATATTGTCTGATGATGGGGTTCTCTATCCACATCATTTCTATGCTTAGGAAGCGATTATTTCTATTGTTTTTTGGAAACGTCTTGTTAAGAAGGTTTATGAGCTCCTCGCGCAAGCGAACTACAGCTCCTGGAGACAGCACGTTTGGTAGCCTGATGAATCCGTCTCGGCGAAAGGTAAGGTGATGCTCCTCTGTTAAGTTGTATGGAGAGGAAAGCTCATCATCTAGTTGACTGTCGGATGGCATGTCGAAACGCTTTATCGACTCTATATCGACGAAATTAGTTACCTTATCTTTATCCTTATTATCGGCAAGCGTTACATACCAATCCCACCAAGCTTGATTGTCAAGCTCCCAGTATTCATTTAAGTCTTCGCTTGGATTTACAAGCAAATCCTTAGAAAGTATTTTTTTAGTAATAACTAAGTCCCCTAAAATGAAATGTATACAGTTTATTGATTTCCAAAATAATCGGACAGTTTTATATAACAATTAGTTGCATCTATAGCTTTTGTGTATCATGTGGCGTTGTGTTAGCTTAAATAGCCTTATAAATTCTTAAACAGTCTAATAAATTCCTTAGTAATTAAACGGACGAGAATAACATTAATCAAACAGTAATTTTTTTTAGGATATGACTTTATGGATGATGAGAACATTAAAGATCTTGACTATTTTGTCGACATCCAACCTAAAACACAAATAGGATTTTATGAGGCTATTTTGGAAGGATTATCATTACCCCAAAAAACAATATCGCCTAAATTTTTTTATAATGAGCTCGGCTCCAAGATATTTGATAAAATTTGTAATACACCAGAATACTATTTAACTCGAACCGAAATAGCTTTACTCAACAACATTCAAGAAGAACTTTATACTCTTGTTGAGCCTGGTTCAGTAGTCGTGGAATATGGTTGTGGGTCGAGTATTAAGATCAAAGCACTTCTATCAGCTTTGCCAGAACCATCACATTATATTGCAATAGACATTTCAAAAACCCATCTAATTGCAACTGCGAAAGAAATAGCCTCGAATTATAATAATATTTCTGTTGCAGCAATTTGTGCAGATTTTATGGAACCCATCAACTGGCCAGAAAGAGCTTCTTTTGAATCTTTAAAGCGACTTGCTTTTTTCCCTGGCTCTACCATCGGCAATCTTAACCCTAGTGAAGCCAGTCAGTTTTTAAAAAATGTAAGACATTTAGTCGGTGATGAGGGCACACTCTTAATAGGGGTAGATATGAAGAAAAATGCCGAGATTTTTAATCGAGCTTATAATGATAAAGAAGGTCATACCGCTGACTTTAATTTAAACCTTCTTCATAGGATGGAAAAGGAACTAGATGCTGATATAAATATCTCCGAATTTTCTCATAAAGCCTTTTATAACGAAAAACTTGGAAGAGTTGAAATGCACCTTATTAGTCATACTAAGCAGGACATTAAAATTAATAATTTAGAGTTCTCCTTTAAAAAAGGGGAAAGTATACATACTGAATGTTCTTATAAATATTCTGTAATAGAATTTTCTGAGTTGGCTAAAAAATCAGGATTTAGTGTGTTAAAAAATTGGAGTGATAAAAGAAATTTTTTCAGCATTTATTTGTTGAAAGCCATTTAAAATTACATCGATGTACTTAAACTATTCAAAAGTAAAGCTATGAAAATTAAATCTGCTTGGATGCGAGAGATAGAGAGTGGCCAAAAACCGAGTAGCTCTGCTTTACGGGATCATTTAGACGCTGTTCATGACAATAATGCAGGCTTCACCGAAGCATTTGCGTGGAACTGTCGTGATGCAAATGGTAAAAATAGTTATGAGTTGCTTGCTGATATCGTTGACCAAAAATATCATTCTCACGTTCTGGATCTTGGTTGTGGTAGTGGTGTTCTGTTAGACCATTGTAATCAACGTTTCGGAGCTGAATTGATACTTTCAGGCATTGATATGAATGGTTCCGAGCTGCAGCTTGCACGTGAGCGCCTTGCACATACCAATACTAAGCTCCATCAGGGAACAGCACAAAAACTTGATTTCTTTGTTGACTCATCTTTTGATGTAATTTTCTGCCATTGGGCATTGACTTTGATGGATCCAGTGGTTGAAGTTCTTTCAACAACTAAGCGTCTTCTCAGGGAAAGAGGCATTTTCGCAGCTATTGTTGATGGTGATCCTAAAACTGCACCCGGCTACCTTGAAGTCCACGATATTATTTACAAACACGTACAATGTAAGTATCCAGATTATGGTTTTTTTGAACTTGGTGACCCACGCGTGAGAACAGCCAAGGAACTGCAAAAACTTACGGCAGAAACCTTTATAGATTTTGATGTAAATATAACACCAATAACTCTGAGTTTTAATGCAGCTCCTTGCATCTTGGCACGTGAGGCGGCAGGTTTTTTCTATGCTTCATTCGTACTTTCGCTCGATGATTTCAGCCATATGCTAACCGATCTCGAAAAATATTTTATTACGAAACAGAAGGATGGAATCAGCTGTTTTACAATGCCAGTAAATCGATTGGTTGTGAGTGGAAGAGGGTAAATAATCGGACCATCTAAGACCTATGTGAACTGTAAATTGGTGGAAGTAAGACAAGTTTGCTCTATAAGCTTCGATGTTGCTCCGTTTAAATAATTATAAGAATATTTAAAATCAATATACTTCTTCACGACTTTTTTCTTTTCCTCTTGGGTCAGAAGCAATTTCGATTTTATTATTTTCATGTTCCCACATAATTATCTGCATATTTCCAAACTGCCTATTAGATTTTTTAAATGTATGTCCCATACTTTCCAATTCATTGATCTCGCTCGACATAAATGCTTCTTCCTCGTAAAGTACATAATCTGGATGATATTGATGATGAAATCTTGGCAAAGAGACCATAGATTTAGCATCTCCGCCATTTATCCATTCCAATGTTGCAAGTAGAATCATACTTATAATCCTTGAGCCGCCAGGTGTTCCTAAAATCACGAAGCCTCTCTCTGATTCAAGAAAAGTTGGCGTCATACTGGATAACATTCTTTTTCCGGGCTCAACTGCATTAGCGTCATAACCAATTAATCCATAGCCATTCTCGATTCCAGGCTTAATAGAAAAATCATCCATTTCATTATTCAGCAAAACACCCGTCCCTTTTGGAACAAAGGCAGACCCAAACCAAAAGTTGATAGATTGAGTAACTGCTACACGATTTCCAAATTTATCGATTACCGAAAAATGCGTTGTATCGTTTCCTTGCCCTTGATATGGTGGGTCAGCGAACTCGAGAGTTTGATTATCTGTTGCATAATTAATGTTAATACTTTCCCTTTGTTTTGCTGCATAACTAGGAGTTAAAAGAAATTCAAGGGAATTATCCATGAAATCTGGGTCTCCCATCTTAATCGCTCTTTCATAATAGGCACGTCTTAGAGACTCAATAATTAAATGTTTTTGGGCGGTAAGACTAAGTTTATCTAATTCATATCCTGCTAATATATTAAGGGCATTAGATAAAACTAAACCTCCTGAAGATGGAAGCCCTGGGGCGATAATTGAAATTCCTTTGTAGGTTGATCGAACGGGTTCTCGCTCAAGAACTTTATATCTATTTAAATCTTCTTCGGTCCAAATACCGCCATTACTTTGAACAGATTCAACCATTTTTTTAGCAAAACTACCTGTATAAAAACTTTTGTGACCATCTTTCATTATTTTTTTAATCGTCCTTGCTAGATCGACTTGTTTTAAAATCCATCCTTTTTGTGGTACCTCACCTTTATCTAAAAAAATTGCTTCGGTTTCTTTATATTCCTTCAGCCATTCCTTTTTATAATTTGCTCCTTTTAAATACCTTTCATTTACAGGAAATCCATTGATTGCTGCCTTATAGGCAGGATCTAAAAGCGTGCTTAATTTTTTTGAGCCGTATTTATCATTGACGTAACTTAATACCGCAGGGATACCTGGTATTCCTGCAGACAATGGTCCAAGCTTAGAAATATTTTTTATAATGTCCTCATTTTCATCTAGATACATATTTTTATGAGATTGAAGCGGAGCAGTTTCTCGAGCATCTAACATTTTATATTTACTACTTTTAGCATCATAAATTAACCAGAAGGCTCCACCTCCAAGACCTGATGCAAAAGGCTCTACTACAGAAAGCATTGCGCTGATTGTTGTAGCAGCATCATAAGCGTTACCACCTTCCGCTAAAATTTTTTCTCCTGCTTCAGTGGCTAGAGCATTAGAAGTTACAACAGCACCCTTGAATTGAAACAATTCATTAGAGAAAACGGTTCCAGAATAAAATAATATAGATAATATATAAAGCCAATGCACGGAAATTTTGGGTGTCTTCATTTAATAGAAATTAATATAATTAAAGTTGAAATTATAATGGTTTAAGATAAATTGTTAAGGCTAATAAAAAAGCCTTGTTTTTGATTAGTAATCAATTAGTATATTTTTATAAACATATTTGATTTTTTTTACTTTAACCTTCTAATTAATATTTAAATTTACATAAACATGACAAATAATAAATTATATAAATCTTTTTTTATCTTATTCTTTTTAACAATATTTCTAGGTTGTAGTAAGTCAGATACTAGTCAGCTTATTGATGAAGCTTTAGAAGCTGAACATAGAACGCCTTCTTATATCCAGCGTGATAAATATCGTCATCCAAAAGAAACATTACTCTTTTTTGGCCTGGACCCAGAACAGTCTATTGTTGAAATTACTCCAGGATATGGTTGGTATACAGAGATTTTAGCACCCCTGGTACGTAATAAAGGACAGTACTCCTATACCTCCTTAAGATTGCATGAAAAAATAAACCCTTACTTTGTTAAATTAGAAAGAGCATTTAAAGAAAAAATGGGAAAAAATCCTGATATTTACGACCAACTTCGTTGGGTTCATTTTGATCCAAAACAACCTGAATTTGCTCCGAAAAGACCTGTTGATATGATCCTTACATTTAGAAACGTTCATAATTGGGCGAAGGCGGGATCAGCTGAAGCAATGTTCACTGGTTTCGCAAGGGCACTTAAGCCTGGGGGAATTCTTGGTGTTGTAGAGCATAGAGCAAAGGTAGGAACGCCTTTAGAAAAGCAGATTGAAAGTGGTTATATGACTGAGGATTATGTTGTTCAGATAGCAAAAGATGCTGGTTTTAGGCTTGATGCTAAATCTGAAATCAATGCAAATCCGAAGGATACTGCTGATCATCCAAAGGGTGTTTGGAATCTGCTACCTAGCTTAAGAGGTGTGGAAGATGATGATAAAGCAAATATTATATCAATTGGAGAATCGGATCGAATGACCTTAAGATTTATTAAGGAATAATCTAATTAATTTAAATTAATTTCTGAGTTTATTCATATAATATATTGATTATAAACAGTATTATCTGATAGCATTGAACTGTCTAGTACAGTATAAAACAGTAAATTGGTGGAGGTAAGCGGG
>Ga0209634_1003435_pt1 | contig 10683 bp, 12 predicted proteins | sample LinPmetageLP40_FD_184043 | JGI IMG/M metagenome (GOLD analysis project Ga0209634, IMG submission 184043) | Marine viral communities from the Pacific Ocean - LP-40 (SPAdes) (version 2) | ecosystem: Environmental > Aquatic > Marine > Oceanic | place: Pacific Ocean | collected 2010-08-26 | reverse complement strand
TCGCTTTATGTTGAGAGTTGTTAGCAAACAGATACTTGGTAAATGCCCCAGAGTTTTTGTCTGCAAATTTACTAGCTGTTACCTCATTAGAGATTTGTTTATCTCGCTTGGTAGCAGTCCATACTTTCACATCTACACTCACTAGCATACTTGATGTAGCTAACGACACAATGTGATCGGGTTTACTCAGTTCAAAGTTCAATGTATTCATCTTCTACTCCTTGTTTTTCTTTCTCTGATAGTGCATCCATTGCTTCAGCGCACCGTTCTAAAAGTTCTTCGTGTGTCCAGTTTTCCGAGTCGCCCACGATAGTCTCGTACACTTGCTCATATAACTTTTTCCACTTAGACTCAATGTTGTTACACTTCACTATTGCTTTCATACTTTCTCCTTCGTGAACCAACCACCTTTGTTACATAGACCTTTGAGATCCGCGAGATCAGTAACCACAACATAGTTTGATTTGTGCATAGGTACTATGGTGTGTTTAGTTTCTCTCGCCACGCCTTCACCGCATGGCATACAATGCTCGTACCCTGCACGCTTACGCTTGATGCTGTAAGTATCTTTACAGCTTTTACATAGCGGTCTAAACCTACCTTTTTTACCCTTCATACTTCCTCCTCAGTTAGTACCGCGAGATGGCGGTAGTTTATGATGCTTTGTGCATGACCCAATGAGCCGTGCTTCCGTGGTTATCAATCCCTGACATCTCCTCAGTATCTGATGCAATAGCACTCATGTAGTGCTTGGCAAAACTCTGTTGAATAAGGGTTCGGTGTTTGTTTGTAGAGGGACTGTTTTTATCCATGTTCATATACCACCGCTCACAGGTATAGTCATACATGACTATAGGAAAGTGATACCCATAGCTGTACACGATATAAAGCGAAGCACCACTATCTACGTTTTCATGGTGCGTGCGAGTAAACATACTTGAAGCATTTTCTTTGATGCGTCTATTGTTACCATAATTTTCAATCGTTCTCGGTACTGTATGAAAGTCATCTCTGTTGATAATATACTCGCCTATATTTTTGATAGCTACTGTCTTCATGAGTAGACTCCCGAACTTATATCTTGTAAACAGCCATACTTGTTAATAAAATAGCCGTACTTTCTCAGGTCTTGCTCAAGAAATACAATGGCGTTGTCACGCTCAAAGTCGTTGTTACACAAGCCAAGATAATTATCGACCTCTCTTTGCAACTTATAGAACAGTTCACTTCTCGGTATTGTCTTCATGAGTAGATCCCCCAATCTCGCAACTGATGTTTGGCGATCCGTGTATCTGCAAAATTAACTAGCCCAGAGTTTTTGTGATGAGTCCATTTTCTGTACTCTTTTTTGACCTCACATGATTTACGTAAGGGTTTGCTTTTTTCAACGTGCTTTTGATAGTCCATTTGTTTATCCTCTTGTTTTGGTTAGTACCGCGAGATGGCGGTAGTCTATCGCTATAGATACTCTCCTACCATCTAATACCCATTATCTCATAACTTTACTTATAGATCTAGCTCTTTCGTATATCAATACTTTACTAATATGAACCCGATTTTAGGGTCTTTTGTTAGGGTTCGTCTTGTAAGCCAGAGAATACGCGGTGTTTGCTTTGGGTTCACGGTTCATAAAAGGCTTAACTTTACTTACGGAACCCGAAGTTTACTAATTGTTGGAAATTTGAAAAAGGTAAAAAGGTCTGAAAGCCTTTAGTTATCTATATATATATAATATATTATTATTATTATTATTCTTTAAGTTTACTATTTTTTTCATGGGTTCATGGGTTCATAGTTTTTTTGGGGTATGGGAATATTTGAGTCTGAAACTTACACTGCGCAAACTGCTCTTGCGACTTTACTAATAACAAAATCTTTGTCCTATGCAAAAAAAGCATGAACCCATGAACTTTCCAGCAACCACGCGGGTTTGCGTATGAACCGAAACATGAACCGTAGTGAACTAAACCATGAACCGAGAAACTTGTAACCTAGAAACTGGCGAAAATAAAAAGTTGACAACCTAAAAAACATAGTTTAAAATCTAGGTTACTAGATTTCATTAAACAAAATCCTAAGACCAGGAAACCAAAAACTGGCGAAAACAAAAAACCTAAATCCTAGAAACTGGCGAAACGAAAATATAAAAGTACCGCGAGATCGCGGTAAAATTGAGACAAAAAAAAGCCCGCGAGTGCGGGCTTAAAGTCTAGCAGGATTTTAGTTAGTGAAGGTTGCAAGCCCTTCATTAGATTTAACCGCTTTAGCATGAGCCACAATATCTTTTTGCGCTTTATCATGGGTTGCCTTGTCGATTTTTTCAGATTTAAAAGCTTTTGCAATTCTTACTGAATGCTTTTGAAGATCATCTAAGAGTGACTGGGCGATTGTCTTTTTAGTCGCTCTCGCGCCTTTTTTCTCACCGCGTTTTTCTGCGTCATCCTCTTTAATAGCTTTGAGCATTTTATTGAATAATACCCTTGCATGATCTCCGCAAGCCTGTCTCGCGCCTTTGGTGGTAGATTTGAGAGTTAGTACGTTATCATAAACATCTAGTCCGTACTTGACTTTCAATTCATCATTACTAGCACAATCAATACCCGTTAATTCGGCAGTCTCGAAAATATCATGGCCGCGTTCTTTAGCTAAAGTACTGTCTTTATAAATTTCCGCGAGAGCCGATCGAACCTTAAAGCCGGCCGCTGGTTGGACTTTCATAAACTGCCCGATCGTTGTACCCTCATATAATTCAGGGTATAGTTTGCCGGCTTGTATTGCGTGGGCTTTCAGATCATTCGCGCTATTGTTCGCGCCTTTAAACTCAATTACTAATTGTGCGTCTTTATTTATAGTAGTCATTGTAATTCCTCTTTTTTAGTTAGTACCGCGAGATGGCGGTAATTGTGTAACTGGATAATTTCTCCAGTCATTAAAAGGTACACGAACAGGCAGTGTATGTAAAGTTATATTTAGTACCTCTGAGAAACTGGCGAATGGGGGCTGTAGCGATAGTGGTTACTAACCTACCCCTCCCCGACCCACCAAATTTTTGGTCTCGACAGAGAGACCTCTTTACACTGGAACTCAGGTAAATAATCCCACGCATTTCCCAAACCCACCCCCTAAGTTTACAAAAGGCTAATCAAAAAAATATTTCGCAAAAATTTGTCAAAACCCAAGGTCGTATGTATACTCCAAGCATAAGCTGCAAATAAATATCAAAGGTGTACAGCGACACATGAATGATAGTAGTCAAAACGTAATTATTCCCTACGTAGAAAATGATATTCCTCTCCCTAAAAATGCTAAAGAAGCATTGCCAGATATGTCTGCTCAAGAAGAACTCACAATGCGAGCACAGACAATAAAACTAGTCAGTGATTTAGCAGATGAAAATATAGAACCTACTACAGAAAACATGGAGCGCGCAGAAGGTTTAGCAAAAGAAATGATGATTAATCCAGAGTTAAAGCCTGAGTTTGGTGAATACCCCAATGAAACGATTGCCTATCTTGCAGGTCTAGTATCACAGACTAGTCACATGGTCGCTAAAGACCTAGCTGATATTAAACTCTCTGTTGTTAATGGACTCCTACAAGAAGCAGCGATGGCTAAGACATCACGAGAAAGAATATCTGCCTGGAGTAAGATAGGTGAGATTGATGGCATCGATGCATTTAAAAGAAAAACAGAGATTACTCACATTACCAAGAGCGGTGATGAGTTAGAAAAAGAACTAAAAGAAACTATAGAATCACTGAAGAGCAAAGTTATTAACGGAGAACACAAAGTAATAAACGATGATTAGTGTTGAGGATCTAGAACTACTACAAAACGCGCTACCAGATATGCCTGAAAGAGAACGGCAGAGAAGTCTGACGCTGTTACAACAGTATCAGAAAGAGGTAACGCAAGAACAAGGCAAAGCAAACTTCCTAGATTTTATCCAGCACGTCTATCCTGATTATAAAATAGGAGCACACCATGCGAGATTGGCTAAGTTGTTTGAAGAAATTGCAGATGGTAAAAGAAAAAGGGTTATTGTTAACATCGCCCCTCGTCACGGGAAGTCAGAACTTATATCATACTTGGCTCCCGCGTGGTTTTTGGGTAAACACCCTGCGAAAAAAATTATCATGGCTTCGCACACTGCAGATCTGGCTGTTAACTTCGGCCGTAGGGTTCGAAATTTGGTTGGTTCTGATCCGTACAAAGATGTTTTCCCGAATGTATCACTTCAAGCAGACAGCAAATCCGCTTCTCGTTGGGGTACTAACTTCAATGGGGAGTATTTTGCAATTGGTGTTGGTGGTGCTTTGGCTGGTAGGGGTGCCGACCTATTCATTATTGACGATCCCCACTCAGAACAAGATGCAAAGCTTGGCAAGTCTGATGTCTTTCTCCCTGCATGGGAATGGTTTCAGTCTGGTCCGTTACAGCGTCTTATGCCTGGCGGTGCTATTATTGTTGTTATGACTCGATGGTCTAAATTAGACCTGACAGGACAGATAGTTAATCAGATGGTAAAGAATGATGACGTAGATGACTGGGAAGTTGTAGAGTTTCCCGCGATTTTAGAAGATAAAGACGGAGAAGAGGTATCATTATGGCCAGAGTTCTGGCCCATAAAGGAACTACAGTCTAGAAGAGCCTCAATTGACATAAGATATTGGAACGCGCAGTATATGCAGAACCCAGTATCGGAAGAAGGGGCACTAATTAAGCGCGAGTGGTGGAATATATGGGAACAAGACGACCCACCCCCCTGTGAATTTATAATAATGACGTTAGATGCGGCGCAGGAAGCCAATAATAGGGCGGATTACAACGCATTAACCACTTGGGGTGTCTTCTATAACGAAGAAGTTAACAACCACAACATTATTTTACTTAATTCGGTTAAACAGCGGCTAGAGTTCCCTGAATTAAAGCAAATGTGCCTAGAAGAGTACCGTGAATGGGAGCCTGATGCGTTCATTGTAGAGAAAAAGTCTAATGGTGCAGCTTTATACCAAGAATTTAGGCGAATGGGCATTCCCGTAGGTGAGTTTACACCGGGTAAAGGACAGGATAAAATAAGCAGGGTCAATGCTGTGTCTGATTTGTTTCACGGAGGGGTCGTTTGGGCACCAGATAGGCGTTGGGCACATGAAGTTATAGAAGAATGTAACGATTTTCCTAGTGGGGCTAACGATGACTTAGTGGACTCCACTACTTTAGCGCTTGCTAGATTTAGGCAGGGCGGATTTATTAGATTACCAAACGATGAAGAAGAAGAGAAGCAGATGTTCAGAGGCCGCGCTCACAAAAGACTATACGCATTATAACTAAGGAAAGACTAATGGCTGATATTGACAAAGGATTATATGAAGCACCTAAAGGGATGGAAGAACTCGGCAAAGAAGAAACTGCCATTGAAATAGAGATTGAAGATCCTGAGTCAGTTAATATTAAAATTGGTGATATGGAGATTAACATTGATCCAGACCAAATGCCCGAAGATGAGTTCTCTGCTAACCTTGCAGAAGAATGTTCAGAACAATATCTAGCAGAACTTTCCTCAGATTTACTTAGTGATTTTTCTAACGACATTAACTCAAGAAAAGACTGGCTAGAAACTTATGTTGATGGTCTTGAATTGTTAGGTCTTAAAATAGAACAAAGAAGTGAGCCTTGGGAAGGGGCTTGCGCTGTATATCACCCACTCTTATCTGAAGCACTCGTTAAGTTCCAAGCAGAAACTATGATGGAGACGTTCCCTGCAGCGGGGCCTGTTAAGACTTCTATTATTGGTAAAGAAACACCAGAGTGTCTTGAAGCCGCAGCCCGTGTACAAGAGAATATGAACTATCAGCTTATGGATAAGATGCCTGAGTATCGCCCAGAGCATGAAAGAATGTTATGGGGCCTTGGTCTCGCAGGTAATGCGTTTAAGAAAGTTTATTATGATCCAGCACTAGAACGTCAAGTGTCTGTGTTTGTTACAGCTGAAGATATGGTTGTGCCTTATGGTGCATCTAACTTAGAAACAGCAGAGCGTATTACTCACGTAATGCGTAAGACCAAGCAAGAATTACATAGATTACAACAGATGAATTTTTATCGTGATATTGAGCTAGGTGATCCTGGCTACGATCTAGATGAAGTAGAGAAAAAGATTGCTGAACAAATGGGTTTCGATGCGACTAATGATGATCGCTACAAGATTCTAGAAATGAATGTTGATCTTGATCTGGAAGGATATGAAGATGAAGACGATGGTGAGAAGACAGGGATAGCTCTACCTTATGTTGTAACAATAGACAAAGGTACAACTGAGATTCTAGCTATTCGCCGTAACTGGAAACAAGAAGATAATTTAAAAACACGTAGACAACACTTTGTTCACTATGGGTATATACCCGGATTTGGTTTCTACTGTTTTGGTTTAATACATCTTGTTGGGGGGTTTGCTAAATCAGGGACTATGCTTCTTCGTCAACTTGTCGATGCTGGTACACTCTCTAACCTGCCCGGCGGATTTAAAGCTAGGGGACTTAGGATTAAAGGAGATGATACTCCTATAGGTCCAGCAGAATGGCGAGACGTTGATGCGCCTTCAGGAACTATTCGTGATAACTTAATGCCCCTTCCTTATAAAGAGCCAAGCCAAGTTCTTTCAACATTAATGGATAAGATTGTTAGTGAGGGGCGAAGGTTCGCTAGTGCTTCTGATATGAAAGTATCCGATATGTCAGCTAACTCTCCTGTAGGTTCAACACTTGCTATCTTAGAAAGAACACTCAAAGTAATGTCTGCGGTTAATGCACGTATTTATTACTCAATGAAAAAAGAGTTCTCATTACTTAAAGATATTATTCGTGATTACACAGACCCAGATTATCAGTATGATCCTTCGACAGGCACACCCGGTGCTAAACAAGAAGACTATAATAAAGTTAACTTAATACCCGTTGCTGATCCGAATGCTGCAACAATGGCGCAGAAAGTAGTACAGTACCAAGCGGTTATGCAGCTTGCACAATCTAACCCTGACATCTACGACTTACCTGTACTTAACCGCCAGATGCTAGAAGTGTTAGGCGTTAAAAATATAGATAAGCTTATACCTGATAAAGAAGATGTAAAAGAAGCAAACCCTGTTACAGAGAATATGAATATTATTAATGGCAAACCCGTTAAAGCATTTATATACCAAGATCAGGAAGCTCACATTACTACACACATGGCATTTATACAGGACCCTAAGATTCGTGAGATGATAGGACAGAGTACTAAAGCCAATGCAGTTATTGCAGCAATGGAAGCTCATATCGCAGAACATATAGCCTTTGAATATCGTAAACAAATAGAAGAACAACTTGGTGTTCCACTCCCAGCTCCTGATGAAGTATTACCAGAAGATGTAGAAGTAGAACTATCTCGTCTCGTAGCGCGAGCTGGAGAGCAACTGCTTCAGAAAGACCAAGCAGAAGTTCAACAGGAACAAGCACAGCAGCAACAACAAGATCCGTTGATTCAAATGCAACAAGCAGAGCTTCAGATCAAACAACAAGAAGCGCAAGTTAAAGCCCAGAAAACTATGGCAGATATTGAACTTGATAAAGCTAAGTTACAGTTTGATAAATACAAAATGGAGTCTGGATTTGAACGAGACTTAATGTTAGAGAAAGCAAGAATAGATTCTCAAGAGTCAATAGCGGGCGCTAAAATTGGTGCTGAAGCTCAAATGGAGCAAGCAAATAATAAGGCTAAAGCAGTACTAAAAAGTGCTGAGTTAGGTGCTCAAGGTTTAAGTAAAGAGCTTGATATGCAGCTACGTGCGGAAGAAGACAGATTACGCAACGAAACTAAAGTAGAAGATACAGAGATTCAACAAGATGAGTAATTAATTTAAAAACCAACTAGAGGAAAGCAAAATGAAAGAAACGCTAATGTTACTATCAGCGCAGATTGAAGAACGGCGAAAGGTAATCCAAGAAGATCTTAGTGCAGGAACGGCTAAAGATTTTGGTGGCTATCAACACGCCTGCGGAGAAGTCCGTGGGTATCTCATGGTTCAAAGTTACATATCTGAACTACTTAGAAGTAATCAAGAACAGGATGAAGATTTTGAATCTAATCCTACTGACTCAGTGGTGGGCAAATGAATACAATAGCTACAGGCGAAAAAACCCTAGTGTCTCCTGGAGGCGCTCCAATTAAATCTAAAGCTAAAGCAAAAAAAGATGCTGCTGTTGCAAAAGAAAAAGCAGTAGATAACTTAGCTAAACAGTTACCTGAAGTTAGGGGCTACCGCATTTTATGTGCTGTTCCTGAAGTTGAGGATGCTTATGAAAGCGGAATACTAAAAGCTGATGGGGCTAAGAAAATTGAAGAACACTCTACTGTTGTTCTATTTGTTATGGCTCTAGGCGATTTAGCTTATAAAGACAAAGATAGGTTTCCTTCTGGTCCTTGGTGTAAAGAAGGCGACTTTGTAATTACTCGTGCTTATACAGGAACACGCATAAAGATTCACGGTAAAGAGTTTCGTATTATTAATGACGATACTGTGGAAGCTGTTGTTAGTGATCCTCGTGGATATGCGAGAGCATAATTTTGTCTGGCTGGAAAAGCGCGAAACAACGAAAGGCTTACTATAAAGCTAATCGAGAAAAGGCATATAACTGGAGAAAGTCTTGGAAAGAGGCTAATTCAGAAAAGGTATTAGAGAGTCATAAAATCTATTATCACAAACATGCTGAACAAGAACGAATACGTGTAAGTATTTGGAGAAAAGCTAATCCAGAAAAAGTAAATGCTTATAAAGCAACAAGAAAGGCAGCGCAAAAGAAAGTAAATGATATTCATACGTCTGATGATAGGTGGGTATTAGAAGAAATGTACTCTTTAGCTAAATTACGCGAAGAGATGTTTGAGTTCAAGTGGCACGTAGATCATATCGTACCACTAAGCAAAGGAGGCAGACATTGCCTCACAAACCTTCAGGTAGTTCCAGAGTATTGGAATTTATCTAAAGGCAATCGAAACACCGATCTATTTATCGGTGCATTAAATGGAGAGCAAGATGACAAAGATAGTCAATGAAATACCTGATGCGTTAGAGATGGAGGGCGAAGAAGTAGAAGTACAATTAGAAAGCAAAGACACTACGCCCGAAAAATCTACTGCGGATGTCGAGCGAGTTGTACAAGAGAAACCACGTAAAGCTGAATCTGATATTGAAATTGAAGAAGAGGACGATACGCCTGTTGAAGACAGAGGTAAAGACCCCCTTCCCGATGAAATTGTTGATGAGCTAGAAAAAGATAATCTAGATGATTATTCTGAACGTGTTAAACAACGTATGGCACAACTTAAAAAAGTTTATCACGATGAAAGACGTGCTAAAGAAGCTGCAGATAGAGAAAGAGAAGAGGCTATTCGTTTTGCAAGAACTATTGCAGAAGAAAATAAAACTTTAAAATCTACTCTTAGTAGTGGTGAAGAAGACTATTTAAAATCTATAGCTGAATCAAATCAAAAAGAACTCGATCTAGCTAAACGAGACTATCGTGAGGCTTATGAATCTGGGGAAACAGATAAAATTGTTGAAGCTCAATCTAAAATGACTGAGGCGCAATATAAATTATCTGCTAGTGCTGAAAGAAAACCACGATTTAAAGCTGTACAACAGCCTGAGAATAGTGTAGATTTTCAACAAAATACTCCTCAAGCTAAAGCTCCAAAACTAGATGATAGACAAAGGGCTTGGCAAGAGGAAAACCCTTGGTTTGGTAAAGACACAGAAATGACAAGTCTTGCTTTGGGTATACATGAAAAACTCGTCAAAAATGGGGTTGACCCCGTTCGAGACGCCGATAGGTATTACCGTAGTATCAATGATACTATGCAAAAGCGATTCCCCGAAAACTTTGGGGATAATTCGTTGGAAGAGGTTAAACCTGCCCAACGCAAACCTTCGAATGTTGTTGCACCGGCTACGCGCAGTACCGCGCCTAAAAAAGTACGACTAACTAAAACTCAAGTAGCTTTGGCTAAAAAGTTTAAGTTGACACCGGAACAATATGCACGAGAAATGATAAAAGCGGAGAACGCAAATGGATAAAGTTACAGTAAAAAGAACTGATCGGGAAGTTGATGTAAGAGAAGACCCTAAAAAAGAACGTATATGGAAACCTGCGGCATTATTACCTGAGTTTACTCAGAAGCCAGGGTGGGTATATCGTTGGGTTAGAGTCTCCTTATTAAATGAACCGGATAACATGAACGTCTCTGCGAAAATGCGTGAGGGCTGGGAACCTGTATTACATTCAGAGCACCCAGAACTTATAACGGGTAATCAACCTCAAGGACAATACAAAGAAAATATTGAAATTGGTGGTTTATTACTATGTAAGGCCCCCAAAGAACTAATGGAACAGCGTCAGGCTTACATTGATAAGAAAACTCAAAGCCAGACAGACGCAGTCGATGCAGCATTTATGAATCAAAGTGATCCAAGAATGCCTAAGTTTGCTGAAGGTTCTGAAAGCTTCGGAAAGGGTCGAAAATAAACCTTTTAATGGAGAAAAAAGATGGCAACTACAGCTAGTCCTTATGGACTTAAAGCCGTAAACCACATTGGTGGTACGCCTTACGCGGGTTCTACTCGCTTACTACCCATTGCTAACGGATATA
>Ga0209634_1003434_pt1 | contig 10685 bp, 11 predicted proteins | sample LinPmetageLP40_FD_184043 | JGI IMG/M metagenome (GOLD analysis project Ga0209634, IMG submission 184043) | Marine viral communities from the Pacific Ocean - LP-40 (SPAdes) (version 2) | ecosystem: Environmental > Aquatic > Marine > Oceanic | place: Pacific Ocean | collected 2010-08-26 | reverse complement strand
TATCTATTATTTATTTATTCGATATCTATGATATCTATTATTTATTTATTCGATATCTATGATATCTATGATATTTATAATTTTTCTGCTGATTATCATTATTATCTTTATAAAATGGATATTTTGGGACATTAGATATTAAATTATTATGCCATGTACAATTATCTTCAAAACACGTACTATCACCTGTACCTATTATTTTAAAAGTATCACTTGGTAAATATTGTTCAAATCTAATAAAATCATCTGTTATATTAATTATTCTTAAAATTATATATTTATTTTCATCATCTTCTTTAAAAAAAACTTTACAAAAATCATTTACATTAAAATTATTATTTTGTTCTATAATTTGTATATTTTTGTTTTCAATATCATCTATTTCTTCATATGTTAAAATATGATCTTTACTATTTTTCAATAATTTAATATGAAATTTATCTGATTTAGAGTAACCATATAATATTGTATTTGATATAATTTTTGAACGCAAAGAAGGAATATAAAAATAAAACATAGTTATTTCTATAAAAACCTGTATAGTAGTATCTTTATTAAGTTCCATAAATAGTCTTTTATCTCTAACTGATTTTAGATAATCTATTGGTTTTGATCCAATTGCATTATATATGTATATATAATCAAGTAATCCATGACTCGAATTATTATTATTATTATTATTATTTGATTTTCCCGAAAAATAATTATTATTACCATCGATACCCATTCTTAAAATTTTTAAATCACTATTATTATTAGTTGTTTTACTTGGATCAATTTCTATTCTAACATAAGATGATGATATTCTAAAATCATTTTCTAAAATAAAACCATCACATAATTTAAGAATATCACATATAGATTCATTTGAATATGCTTGCTTTGTTCCATTAAATAGAAAACCTACTGATTCTGATTGTTCAATAATTTTTATTCCATTTATAGTTTTATTAGTTGAAACGTGCAAATGATTTCTTTTTATCTCTCTTTTATTTGTAAAATTCTTTTTTTTATTCATTGTATATTTAATTTTCTTAATTATTTTTTTTTTTATAGTGGTAGATATTTACTTATATAAAAATAAATTTAAATAAAATTTTTATACTTATTTTCTTTTATTAAAATAAGTATAAAAAAATTACTTATGGAAAACATTAAAGTAATGGACTTAATAATTATTGGTGCTGGATGGTCTGGTTTAACAGCATGTAAATATGCAATAGAAAATAAGTTATCAGTAATAGTTTTTGAATCAAAAAAAACTATAGGTGGAATATGGAATTATGACCCAGATATTAAAAAAAATTCTATTAGTAAAAATACTAGATCAAATGTTTCAAAAAATTATATTGAATTTTCTGATTTTAAATTTCCTGAAGATTATCCTTTATTTCCAGATAATCAACAAATAAATAATTATTTATTATCATATGCTAAAACATTTAATTTATTAGAAAATATTAAATTAAATTCTAGAATAAAAAAAGTAGAAAAAGTAATTTTAAATGGAAATAATTATTGGAAAGTAGAAAATAATTATGGTGAAAAAGTATTCTCATTATTTTTAGTAATTAGTACTGGATTTAAAAATAGTAATATTGATATGTCATTCTTTAGTAATTTTACAGGATCAATTATAAAATCAATAGAATATAAACATTTAGAATCAAAATTTATAAACAAAACAGTATTATTAATTGGTGAAAATAATTGTTCCAGTTATATAGCTAAAGATATTTTTCCATATGCAAAAAAAATATATTGGTCTATATTAGATGGAATATGGATAAAACCACGATATAATTTTATAGGTTCGGAATCTTTCGATTCCCATTCATCTGTACTAAAAAATTTTATTTTTAATAATAATAAATATAAAGGAGAATATTTATTTGAAGATTTAGTTGAATTTTATAATGGACAATCTGGATCAGGAATCAAAGAATGGTCTACAAATAGTTATTACAAAGCTGGATTTAGTATGAATAATGGTGAAATTTTAGAAAATATAAAAATGGGCAATATAATTCCTAAAAAAGGTATTAAAAAAATTAATAATAAAAATGTAGAATTTAATGATAATACCTCTATCGATGTTGATATTATTATTATTTGTAACAAAAGTTTGCCATATTTTGATTTTTTACCTAAAAAATTTAATAGACCTATTAAAAAAAAATATAAATATATCTTTGATACTAATGATCAGTGTTTAGCATTTATTGGTTATACTAAGCCTAATATTGGTATAAATCAAACTTTAACAGAATTACAGGCTAATTATATGGCCCAAGTTTATTCAAATAAAATAAAATTACCAAATAATAAAAAAATGAAAGATGTAGTAAATAGAGATAATATATATTGGAATAAATATTTTAATAAAATTAAAGACAATTATAATTGCTATGTTGATTTAAATATTTATTCAAATGATATTTCAAAAAAAATAAATACTAATCCTGATTATTTTAAGTTATTAATAAATTCTCCAACAAAATGGTGGAAAGCTATTAATATGCCTTATAATAATTCAAGATATTTAATAAATAATACAGATAAACATAAAGAAATTTTTATGAATTGTAAAACTAATAACAATAACTTGTTAATTTATTCTATTGCATTAATAATAAAACCATTTTATAAATTTACTAGAAATTATTTGGTTAATAAAAATAATAATTCTATAATTACTACTGATGAAAATTATCAAGAAAAAAAAAAGAAACTTTACATATTTATTATTTTTCTGTTATTCATTTTGTTAATATATATAGTTCCAGAATGGAATATATACTCAAAAAATAGAATGAAATATTTTTTAGGAAACTTAGATAATTATAAAAATAAAAAATTTAATATTATATTTCTATTAATAATTATATTTCTTTTATATTCTGATTAAATAATAATATATAAAAATATAAAAATATAAGAATAAATAACAATGAATAAAAAATATTTGTTAATACCTGGTCCAGTAACAACATCTGATAATGTTAAAAAATTAGTATCACAAGATTATGGGTCAAGAGAAATTAATACTATAAATATAATAAAAAAAATTAGAAAACAATTATTATCAATTCAGAATATATCAGAAGATAATTATTCATCTATTTTATTTCAAGGTACTGGAACATATGCTGTTGAAGCTGTATTAAGTAGTTTACCGCCAGAATCAAATTTACTTATATTATCAAATGGTGTTTATGGGAATAGAATAAATGATATTGCAAAAATATATAAAATTAATTTATCATTTGTAAAAATAAATTTTAATAGAGCAATAACTCTTGATTTAGTTAAAAATTCTATTAATAATAATATAACTCATGTTGCAATGGTTCATAACGAGACTACATCAGGAGTTCTAAATCCAATTGAAGATATAATACCATATTTGAAAAAAAAAAATATTAAAGTAATAATAGATGCAATTAGTTCATTTGGTGGTATACCTATTAATTATGATAAATTAGATATTGATTATTTGATATCAAGTTCTAATAAATGTTTAGAAGCTTTTCCTGGAATTTCATTTGTGATTGTTAAAAAAAAATTATTAATTAATGATTATTCAAGATCATATAGTTTAAGTTTATATCAGCAATGGTTAGAATTTGAGAATAATAATCAATTTAGATTTACACCACCAGTGCAAATAATTATGTCATTATGCGAATCATTAGAAGAATTAATAAAAGAAGGAGGAATTACTGCTAGATATAAGAGATATAAATATTTTAATAATTTTTTAAACCAAGAAATAGAAAAACTAGGAATTAAAAATTATATTAATCAAAATATTCAAGGTCCAATTACAAGCACTTTTTATTTTCCAAAAAATAAAAATTATGAAAATCTAAGATTAGCACTTTATAAAAAAAATATAACAATTTATAAATCTTCAATAATAAATGAAAATGTATTTAGAATTGGTACAATAGGGGCATTAAAGCTAGATGAATTTAAGTATTGTGTTGAGTGTTTAATAAAAGAATTAAGAAATTAGCGTTTAAATGAATTAATTTTATTCTATATTACAATATCATCAGGAGAAATTTAAATGTTTAATAATAATAACTTATCTGAAGAAAATTTCATACTGAATTATATTAATGATTTATTAGAAATAGATTTTGAAAATACAACTGAAGAAGAATCAATTGATAGTAAGAATATAAATAAATTATGTGATCTTTGGAATAATTTAAATAGTAAGAAATGTGATATTTCTTTTTTTAAAGAAATCAATACCAGTAAAAAAAATATTAATAAACTTTTATTATTTGATATTTTTTCAAAAAAAAAAATAAATTATGAAGAATTATTTTTTAATAAAACAATTTTTACAAAATTATTTATCAATTATGATAATTTTAAAGAATATAAAAGGATATTAGAAAAATATATTTTTGAAATTAATAATATTTGTTATGATATAGAAATAAATATTAAAAGAATTAATATTTATATAAGTATTCTATTATGGATACAAAAAATTGTAGATAATAATATATCTTATAATAGTATTGTTTCTGCAATATTAATATCTAACGAATATATTCATTATTATAAAATTAATAATAACATAAATCATTTGAGTGATTTTATTAATCTTTGTAATGATAAATTAAACAATACCGTAAGTGATAATTGTTATAATAATAAATTATTATTATTATTTGATAATATTAATAATGATTATCCACGAAGTAAATTTTTTTTTATATATAATAGATTAAAATATTTATTGGATATAAGATATAATAAAAATAATGATTTTTTTTTCCCTTATGAAAAAATAAAAAATGGTTATGCTATATTTGATATTTTATTATATATTATATATATTAATAATATTGAGTATATAGATCAAGATAAACAAAATTTTCTTTCATTATTAAGTATTTATATTAAATTTTTATATGATATTATTTTTATAGAAGAAAAAAATAATTATCTTTTTAATATTATAGATAATGGACTTACTTTAGACACAATAATTATAAAACTTATAAATTTAAATAAAATTTTATATTTTTATTTAAAAGAATCATTAATTCCAAAAGATAAAAGAATACTAAATATATTTTTAAATGGATCTCAATTAATATTAACATTTGCAATTTATAAAAATAAAAATAATATTTCAAAAAAACTTTTTAATGATATTAAGTCAATATGTATAATTGATTATGAAAGTTTTAAAATTATAGAAAATGAATTATTTAATTATTAATAATTTCATCTATCAATTTATATTTCAAACAAATTGTGGAATTCCACCATAAATCATGTTTTAATATATCTTTATATTTTTCATTGGGAATTGAGGTGTTTTCTTTATATATTTTTCTAATAATTTTTTCTAATTCTTTTAAATTTTTCATTTCATCTTTAATTTCTTCCATTTTTCCCCAAAAACTGGAAGACATTTGGTGTATTAGCATTTGTGCATTTTTATGCATAAATCTTTTTTTCCCAACAATTGAAATCATTGTTGCTGCACTAGCTGCATATCCTTCTATAATTGTATAAATAGGACATTTTGATGTTTTAATTAAATCTATTGTTGATAAAGCAGATAAAACACATCCACCGTAACTTTTGATATGTAAGAATATAGGTGGAGAATAAGTTTCAATAGTTACATTTTTTAAATTATAACTATTAATATTACTTTCTTTATTTATTTGAAAAATAAATTTATTTAATTCAGCAATATTTTTATTATTAACATCGGCGTAAAAAAATATATGATTGTCGTCACACCATACAGCATTATCAGACTCATCATCGTCTGACTCACTATCCTCATTTGTATATTTTAATTTACTATTTTTATTGTTATATTTCCATTGATTCTTTCTTTTCATTTTATTTAATTGAATAATATAAAAACTTCATGATAATTTTATATATTTTCATCTTTTTTTAAAAAAAATGATGAAAATATATAAAATTATTATAAAATAATTAAATATATTGAACATTAAATGTCCAAGGAATTAAAAGAATTATTAGATAAAGATAAAGATTTTAAGCAAAATTTTGAAATATTACATCAAGAATTAAATTATTCAATAACTTTAAAGGAATTAAATATTATCAGAGAATTAATAATTAAATATATGAAACAAACTAATACTACGTTTGATTTACCTATAACTGATAAGTATATATTAAAAGAAATGACAGAATCAATTGATGACTTTTATAAGTGTAGTGTTAATGGTTATACGTACATATATGCATCCGAATGGATAAACATAAAACCAGGATTAAAAAAAGCTGATCCAAAAGGTGTAAATATTGTATCATTATCAATAAGATTTCATAAAAAAGATAAAAGTCCTTTACCATTAGAATGTATCATCCATACTTTTTTACACGAATTAACACATACAATTACATTACCTGAACAACATATAGTTGGAAATATTAGTAATAAAACTTTAAAATTACAACCTAAAAATAAAAAAAAAAGTAAAAAGTATATAGCAGTCCACCATCCTAGAAATTTTTATTGTAATTATGCAAAAATTTTAAGAATCGCAGAAAAATTAAATATTTACATTTTACCAGAATCACATAGAAATTTTTCACCAGAAAAATTACAAAGATATGATAGTTTTATAAATCCATCTGATGGTATATCTATTGGATACTCACCAATGTTTAGTAAACATTATAGATAATATAATTAAGATTATTATTAATAAATTTATTGTAATTAAAATTAGAATTAATAAATACATTTTCTTCTAATATTGATATTAGTGATTTATAATATAAATAAATATTAATACCTAATTTTATTTTATTAATATTCAAATGAGGATCATATATATTTTTTATTTTATTAATTAAATTATCATCTATTTTTTGAAAATTATATTCTTGTTTATTTTCATTAAAAATATTTTCACATATTATATTTCCAATATCAACATATAAATAATTTTTATATACATATTCAAAATTAATAAAAATTATATTATTATCTTGCAATAAAATATTTTTGTGATTTATATTATGATGAGATGGTACCATCAGTTCATTGATATATTTAGTATTAATAATAAAAGATAGTTTATCATATAAATCTTTCATATATTTTCTAATATTTTTGTCACTTATTTTACATTTAATGAGCCTTATAATATCAAGCCAAAAGTTTGGTAAATCAAGGCTCATTAAATGTAAATTTTTTGTAGCTAAAATTATTTTTGATAATAATATATTAAATTGGTTTCTGTTTATTTTTGTTCCAACTATATTTTTATAAATAATTCCTTTATAGCTTTCAGAAATAATATGATAATATGGATGAGCCTTTATTAAAGCTAATTCATTTTTATGATCAATTAAACCTTTTTTAAATTCTTGTAAATAATATTTATCTTTTGTTATATATATTTTATTTGCAAGAGTTTCTTTTTTTTTGTAAATATACATATATATTAATATATTTTTTAATTTTTATATTATTCATTATACAATTTTTTTATATATTTATAACTAAAGAAGCTTATATTTAATCATACCTCTTAAAAATTTAATATATTATAATAATATATAATGAATAATAATATTGTATTTTCAGATAATGATTATAATAACGGAAATGGAATGATGACCGCAGTTTGGGGTCCACCATTATGGTTCACTTTACATACAATTAGTTTTAATTATCCTATTAAACCTTCTGAGGTGGATAAAATACATTATTATAAATATTTTAAATATTTAGGAAAGATATTACCTTGTAAATATTGTAGAGAAAATTATAAAAAAAATATAAAAGAAACTAATTTTGGATTGCATATTTTTGAAAATAGATATACTTTCTCCAAATGGGTTTATGATTTACACAATGTTGTAAACAAATCATTAGGAAAAAATATAATAATATCATATGATGAAGTAAGAAATAAATATGAAAATTTTAGAGCAAGATGTATAAATGATCAAAATAATATTAATACAAAAAAAGAAAAAGGATGTACAATCCCATTATATGGAGTAAAATCAAAATGTATCATGAATATTGTACCAAAAAGTGATACTAGAACAACTTTAAAAATAGAAGAAGAATGTTTAGTTAAAAAGAAATAAATTATGGTAGATAAATTTTTTTTTTTTTTTATTATAATAATAATATGAAAAAGAATTTAAATATTATTATTGTTGGTGCTTCTTCGGGATTAGGAAAGCAACTTGCATTAACATATGGAAAATATCAAAATATACATTTAAAAGAAACAATTAATTTTTTTATTGTTTCAAGGAGAAAAATTTTATTAGATGAATTAAAAAAACAGTTAACAAGAGAAGATAGAAATATAGAAATATTGGTCAAAGATATTACAGATGAAGATTCAGCAAATGTAATTATTAATAAAGCACTTGAATTTTTTAATAAAATAAATAAAAATAAAATAGATCATTTAATTTGTAATGCAGGAATTATGATTAAAGGTAAACAAGATGATTTAAATTTAGATATTTGGAAAAAATTATATAAAACAAATTATTTATCACATAGAGAAATTATTGAATTTGCTATTAATAATGATGCCTTAGAAATTAATGCATCTATTGCTATAACAAATTCAATTGAAGGAAAAAGATATTTAGCAACGCCAAATAATTTTTTTGGTGCTTATGGTAAATCTAAGAAATTATTGGAATTATGGATTAAAAATGTATTAAGACCTCAAAATAAAAAAAAATATAATATAACAGTTATTTATCCGTCTTTAATGGATGGGGAAATGTATTTAAATATTAAAAACGAAAAAAATAATTTTATTAATCGAGATTTAGAATGGAATATATTTGAATTATATGAACCTCATATACAATTCAATAAATATAGTTTGAAAATTATGGCAGATCGTTATTATTTTGCAATAATAAATAAAAGAGATGAAGAATTTTCATCACTAGTTGATAAATTTATATTAAAAATACCAGATCCTTTTTATAATTTTGTTTTTTATTTATTTGGAATTTATAAAAATATGGCATTAATAGATATACCATTTTATATTATATTACAATTTTTGAAGGATATTAATTTATTTATAAAAATAATATCTAATAATTTTTACATAAATGATAATATTATAAAAATGAATGATCTTAAGAATAAGAATTATGGATTAACAGAATTTACTAATAAAAATCATGAATATTTATTAAAAAGATATCAATATTTTAATTATGGATTTTTAATTTTATTATTTTATTTATTTAAAAAAGTATTATTTTAATTATGGATTTTTAATTTTATTATTTTATTTATTTAAAAAAGTATTATTTTAATTATTTAAAGATGTCTAAAGCGAAATGTCCTTATAAAGTAACATTTTCTGGTTCTGATAAATATGGTAAAGAGAGATTAGAATTAGGAATACATTTAAAAGAAATATTAAATAAATTACAATTATCATGGTATATTGAAAATGGAACTCTTTTAGGAGCTTACAGAAATCAAAAATTTATAAAACATGATGATGATTTTGATATTGCTTTACTATATAACAAAGATCCAATAGAAAATTTAGTAAAAGATTTTTATAAGATTAAAAAATTATTAGATAAAAAATATGGTATTAGAATAGTAGATACTTATTCAAATAAAATAGAAGTCTTTAATCCAAAATATGGAAAATATAATTTGATTGGTCAAAGATATAATAATGCTGATTTTCATCATGTAACTGTAGATTTACAGGCATATGAATTAAGAAATAATTATTATTACGGATTATATAAATCACTTGATTTAGCTAATAAAGTAAGTGATGTTTTGCCATTAAATGAAATTACATTTGAAAATATATCATTTTCTTGTCCAAATAATGTACAAAAAATATTAAAAAATCAATATGGATCTTTAGATGAAAATGCAATATATAATGAAAAAACAAAAAAATATGAATTAAACTTATAATCTAATTAAAGATATATTATATATTAAAATTTAATGAATATATTTATTGACTTAGATAATACATTATGTTATACTGATAATAGTGATTATGAAAATAGTAAACCTTATCAAAATAGAATTGATAAGGTTAATAATTTAAAAAAAGAAGGAAATATTATAACTATTTGGACTGCGAGAGGAGGCACAAGTGGTAAAGATTGGAGTGACTTAACAAAGAAACAGTTATTAGATTGGGGTATAAATTATGATAAACTTTTGATGAAAAAACCATCATATGATTTATATATTGATGACAAGAGTTTTAATGTAGATAATTATTGGAAAATTCCAAAAACAAATATAACTTATCCAACACAAAAATTAGAATCAAAAGTTGTAAAAAAGGGATGGGGTGAAGAAATATGGTTTGTAAATAATTCGGAATATTGTGGTAAAATATTGCGTTTTAATTCTGGTAAAAAGTTTTCAATGCATTATCATATAGCTAAAAAAGAAACATGGTATATAGCTAAAGGAAGTTTTTTGTTTAGTTGGATCGATACAGAAAAAGGTGTTACCTATACAGAAAAATTAAAATATGGGGATGTAATAACAAATGAAAGAGGTGCACCACATCAAATGGAAGCACTAGAAGATAGTGAAATTTTTGAAGTATCTACAATGCATAAAGATGAAGACAGTTATAGAGTATACAAAGGAGACTAAAAAATTTCAC
>Ga0209634_1003433_pt1 | contig 10686 bp, 21 predicted proteins | sample LinPmetageLP40_FD_184043 | JGI IMG/M metagenome (GOLD analysis project Ga0209634, IMG submission 184043) | Marine viral communities from the Pacific Ocean - LP-40 (SPAdes) (version 2) | ecosystem: Environmental > Aquatic > Marine > Oceanic | place: Pacific Ocean | collected 2010-08-26 | reverse complement strand
GTGCAGAGGATCTGGGTTTGTAGCCGCACTTACAGCAGAGTCGGTATCACTACCATCGCTAAACGTCATTTGAAAAAAAGTGTTAGCAAGATTAGCCGTGGTATCAAAAAAGTTCATACTACTTCCAGCGTCGGAAGATGAAAATCCATGATAGCTTCCAGTGCCAGATGTATAACCTTTAAGTTTAGCTACAAAGAATATAGTAAAAGCAGCAGGAAAAACTTGGGTGCTAGCAAACTCTAGCCTATCTGAATTAGAGCTAGATTCTATATTAGTAAAATCTATAGCCCCTGTGCTCGCGTCGTAATCAGGTCTTCTGCCAGCGGCGCTTTGCGCTAACTTAGCTGTTGCAATTTGATCAAGCCAAACAGCAACACCACTACTGTTTGTTATTCCGGTTTTATGTTTAAAGTAGTGCACCATATCGCCTAAATCAGTAGGCAACGCCACTGACTCTAAAGCGGGTGCGCTTGTTATACCGTTTCCTAGTCCTAGCATTATATTCCGTAATATACTATTATACCATGAGTGTAATCAGATCCTTGTAAAGATATATTTGTCCATCTACCATAAACAGTTAGTCCTTTTGGAAAACTAACATCATTGGCAACAACAACGCTTAATGCTTGATTAAAAGCTCCAGCCGCACCATCACCACCATTAGCAGCAATTTGAGTTCCTGTTCCAAAATACGCTGTATCAGATGGACCTTCATCTACCGTAGCTGATCCTGTTTGAAAAGACGTGTCAGCTAGTAATTTGTCAAATAGCATATCTTCTAACATTGTTATCGCAACGATAACTTTTCCTTTAGGAGCGAAGAAGTCGGTAGCCACAGCTTTTAAGTGACCACTACCCATTTGCCCAAACGCGTAAGCTACTTCATTTGAATTTTTTGCCATAATTTTATTTTGTTTGTTCGTTTTTATTTGAACTTCCACCGAAGAAGAAGTCTATTATTGTATTTACCTTAGCGCTCATTGCTCCAAATATTGTTGATATAAAGCTAATCTCAAACTCACCAAGATCTATTGTTTTATTTACAAAGTAATTAAACATTACGTAAGTAATACCAAAGTATGCTACTGTAAACAACGTTGCTAGTACTTTTTGAATAATAGCATCGTCTTTATACATGTCGCGCGCAGACTTTCGGTCTTCAACTTCTTTTGCAAAAGCTTCACGCTCTGCTTCTAACATTACAGATTTAATGGCCAACTTAGCTTCGTCGCGCTCCTTGTCTGTTGTTATGACCTTATCTAAAATTCCCTCTGCATTATCTAGTACTTTACCAAATAATCCTCCTAAAACATTTTGTATCATGATATTTTATTTGATTCCCAAGGCAATCTAGAGTCACCCTCTTTCATCTTTTGCCCAGTGTGTGGGTTTGTTATATATCCTTCGCCTCTAGGCCAAACTTCACCTTTAAAATATACAGCGTTGTCGTCGTAGGTTTCGCTACCTATCTTCATAGCCGTAATATGTTGCATTTCGTGATTAAGAACTCTTTTCATCATAGGATCGTTTGGATCTACATTTTCATTAACGTAGATACTTCCGTCCATATTAGCTTCTCCTAAAACGTTGCCATCTAGCTTTTTTTTGTAAACAGGTACACCAGACACGGAAAGATCTTGATCTTTTCTAAACTTCATAGTGGATTTTACATTACCACCTTGTGCTTGTAGCCCTTTGTTTGATCCTAGTTTAAACGCCATTATCTATCAGAGTCTTTTATCATATCGTCTATAGCCTTGTTGAAGACTTTGTCAGTATATGTTTTGTTATTGTAAAATATACTTCTATCAGAAACAGGTAAATCCTCGTCACCTAATAGTATTCTATATATTCTACTTATTAATTGTTGGCATTTGAACGACGTTTTAAATACTGAGTATTTTATTGTTGTTCTGTTTCTGTGTCTCCACGTTTCTATCCAACCTAACTTTCTTAACTTGTCCCATCGGGCTTTATCCCAACTCATGGTGTAAGTACCATCAATAAATTCTTGTCTTGTAAACCTTTTCTTGCAGTCTAAATATATTAGTAGTTCAAGATCGGCATCTGTTAACCCGTAAGTCTTACAAGCCCACTTTCTAGTGAGCCTGTAATACTTTAGGATTTGTAATTCACGTAAATCGTGACTAGTTAATCTCATTCAAGACTAAGATGCGGCAATAGCACACGCCGTAACTTTAGAGTTGAAAAAGAAAGTTTCTTGAGCTTCGCCATCGAATCCAGTAGCAGCCTCATCAACAATAACTCTTTGACCTCCGTTAGGAACGTTCATTTCGTCTACCAAAGCTTTCATTACATCAAGGCCTTTTCCACTTGTTACGGTTAAGAAAATAGAGTTTGGCTCCGTTAGGTTGTCTTGATTGTAATATATTCGAAGTATTGTAGCAGCTTGCATGTGAAATCCAGTTATTTCTCCAGCAGGTATAGATGCCGATGCAACTTTATCGTCATCATCATCTTCGTCTGCTACGTTTCTAAAATATAAATTAGTGTCCATAATTTCTTGTTTTTTTAAATGTTATTTTTTTATATTATCTATTGTCTAAAGCAGCTGGTCCATACCATCTAACATACACAGCAATTCTTGCGTTACCTGTTATAGGATCAGATTTCATGTCTTCCTTAGCTACTATGTGAAAGAAAGTAGCATCTGTACCTCTTTGAACTTCAGCTAAAGTACCCATTGTAATTGTTTTACCAACAACAGAGTCATTACTAACATCAAGATCAGCGTCAGGAAGAGACACATTACCAGCAACATCAGCACCAACTATTTCAGTACCAGCAGAAGCAGCGTCACTAGCAATGCTAGCGCTGTGAACTTCTAAAGCTACAGAACCTATATTGTTTCCAGCTCTAGCTATATTGGTAAGAGAAGCGTAAGTAATGTGCGCTTGTGCAGGTATGCTAATACCTAGTTCGTTAGATACGTCGTTGTCATCAACAGCAACTGGATGTATGATTTCCGTATACTCGTGGTATCCAAACCCTTCGCTTCCTACTTCTAACTGAATTACACCACAAGAAGTAATGTGCTCACTACAGGTTGTATTAGCAGCTACGTCGTCTGCAATAACAATAAATCCATTTGAGTGTGGAGCAGAGTTAATAGTGTTTTTAACATCTCTCATAGCTTCTTGAAGCTTACCCTGAGTAACGTTAAGAACAACTCTGTCTAGTAATGAAGTTTGCCCTTGAACAGAGTTTTTTCTTACGTTTTTAAACAACATCACTATTGATGTGTCTGAAGCAGCTTCAATAGTTACTAAAGATTCTGCTGGAAACAGAGCGTTAGATAATGATCTAGCCGGATGGCCAGTAGCATTATCGTCATTGTCTGTTCTAAAATACAAAAATTTGTTCATTTTAAAATTTTTTTGATTAATTAATAATTTGTTTAAAGATTTTATGTATAAGGCTTTTGGGTTGCGGTTTACGTTTAATCTACTAATACTATATCACTTGACTTTATAACAAAATAAAGTTTATCACCATATTGTATCCCGTGCCCCGCATGTCTATCGTAATGAACCGTGTCACCTTCTGATATTCCTTCTACTAAGTTTCCTGCTGATATAACATTAGCTTTAAAAAACCTATTGTCTTCGTCAACTCTTTCTGTTACTATTAAACCAGCAATTTTTTTTTGTTCAGTTTTTATTTTATCTACTACTACGTAATGATTAATTGCTTTCATCTGCTCTAGCGTTTGAGATTACACAATCTGCAGAAACAATAGTCATAACAACGCTTACTGCATTTTTAAGCGCTGACTTAGTTACTAGCACAGGATCTATTATTCCAAAGTCAACCATGTTAACTTCGTCACCAGTTACTACGTCAAGACCATAACCTTCTTTATCTGGATAGCCTATAGTCTCAAACCCAGCGTTTTTTAATATAGTCTCAAACGGAGACTTGATAGACTTAAGAATAACCTCTTCACCATCGTTGGCTGGCTTAATTGATGTAGAAGCGTTAAGCAAAGCTATTCCACCACCAGGTACAATGCCTTCTTTTAATGCTGCTTTGGTTGCGTATATCGCATCTTCAACTCTATCCTTTTTTTCTTTAAGCTCAACTTTAGAATTAGCGCCGACTTTAATAACACCAACTGAACCTGAAAGCATAGACAGTCTTTGTTCCAGCTTCTTCTTAATATAACCGTTCTTTTCATCTGCAACCATTTTAGCAACTTGATCAACACGATCTTCTAGTTCTTGTTCATATCCTTCTATAGTAGTTATAATAGTGTCTGTTTCATCAGTAGATGAGTACTCAGCTTCTCCTAAGTCTTCTGGCTTAATCATATCTAAGTCATCGCCAAGCTCTTCGTTAAATAAAGTGGCGCCTGTCAATATAGACAAGTCTTCACAAGTGTCTTTAGTCGTAGGACCAAAGCCTGGTAAATCTATAATGTTGATTTTAATATTACCTTTTACTTTGTTCATAAGCAACGCTGATTTTACTTGCTGAGCAACTGGCGCTACTATAAGTAAAGATCGGTTATGTTTGATAACATGCTCTAGTATGCTTTGTATCTTGCGGATGTTAGGTATTTCAGACATGCATATTAATACCAATGGATTTTCTAGCTCTGCTTTTTGCTTATCTACGTTAGTAACAAAGTGAGGTGATGTTAGGCCACAATCTTTTAGCTGTACACCATCAACTACGTCTACGTAAGTTTCTTCAGTTTCTGATGACTCCATTAATACTACACCATCTTTGCCTACCTGATTATAAGCTTCAGCTATAATTGAACCAAGCTCAATATCATTGTTACACGATATAGAAGCTACGTGAGACAGTTTATCGTCTGTTACGTCTATTTTTATTGAATCTAAATAATTGTTGATTTTAGCTAATCCTGACTTAACGCCTTCTCGTAGAACACGATCAGCGGAATCCTTATATTCAGGAAGATTTATAGTGTTTAGTAAGGACTCAGCAAGAACTGTTGCCGTTGTAGTGCCGTCGCCGGCTTCTCTTACTGTGTTTTTAGCAGCCTCTTTAATTAGAGTAGCTCCTAGGTTTTCAACCGGATCGTACAAGACTACGCTTTCTGCAACGGTTACACCATCTTTTGTAATTACCGGTATTCCTCGTGCGTCTTCATATATAACACACTTTCCAGATGCTCCTAATGTAGACTTAACTGCTTTTGCTAGTTTTTCTACACCTGCACCTATTTTGCTTTTTGCGTCTTCACCAAAGTTTAAGTCTTTGATAAGAAGACTAGGGTTATTAAATTCCATTATATTAAATTAAATTAAATTGGTTTGTTTTATTTACTAAAAGTTTTTACAACTTTTGGTCCTTTAGTAGCTTCTAATTTCTTTGTAAAATGTTCGACGCTACCATCTATAGCTGACTCAGCACCTTCTAGAGTTTCTCTACGAGTAACATCATGCCACTCTTCATTTACTGGGTTAGATACTTCGGTTTGATAGTAACCATTTGGAAGTTGAACAATACGCCAGTTTTCTTTATTGGCTAAGTGTTCCCACTGCTTCTTGGTTTTATCATTTGCTTTAACTTCGCCACCAGTTGTACTGGTAGACTGGTAATATAGGTACGTCATTTTAGTTTGGTTTTAGGTTAATAACGTGGTTAACGGTGTTTCCGTTATTTCTTTTTCATCTTCATAGAAGTCTTCTTCATCTTCATAGAAGTCTTCTTCATATTCTTAGGAGATTCTGGTGCTGCATCAATTATTGCTTTTAGTTCTGCAGGCAGGTTTTCTTGCTTACCAATTAGAGCTTTGTCCATTGGAGAGCCTTTTTTCATTTTCATAGATGAACCTGCTTCTTTAGCCATCTTCATTGTAGATGGATTTTTCATTTTAAACGCCATGTCTTTTTATCTTTTAGTGAAATAATCTTTAACTTTTTTAGCTGCTTTCTTATGGATGTTGACTACTTCCTTTGCCCTTTGCTTGTGAATGTTTATTCCTTTACCGATTACATTTCTAACGCCTTGTGTATCTACCTCAAATTGAGTTTTACCTTTTATAGACGTATTGTTCTTAGGAACTTTAACTTTAGGAGCGTTTGGATTAACAGGAATGTTTACAGAACCATCAGGTTTTGAAAACGGCTTTTTATCCTCTGTAAGGTCTTTCTTCTTCAATTTACCCTCTGTCCTCTTAATTTTTTTTGCACTTTTCTTAGCTCCTCCGCTAAAACCTTCTAGCTTCATCGGTGATGAGCTGTATAAGCTCGGTCCTTTCATTTTAAATGCCATATCCTGTTGTGTTTATTTTTTAAAGTTTACTTTAAAAGCTTGCTAGCAAACTTAGTGAGCGCTTTAGCGATCTTTTGTTTTCCTTTTCCAGCTGTTCTTTTTCTAGTTTTAGTTTTGGTTTTAGTATTACCTTTTTTATCTGTTTTAGTTTTAGTCTTAATAACTTTGTCGTCAAACTTTTGTACAACTTTAGCTTTAGTTCCACCAGTTAGTTTATTTTTCTTTAGCTTAATATTAGTCTCATCTTTAGCTTTAGGTTTAATACTTGCTGATATTGTTCCTAGCAAGTTACTTGTTGTTGGAGTTAACTTAGGCTTTGTCAATGACAGCTTTGGTAGCTTTGTAGGTGGCTTTAGGTTTGACTTAACATTAGAACTAGTCTTTGCATCAGGCTTAGTTGTAGTATTCGTGCTAGGCTTAAGCTTAGTAGTAGCGTCTTGAGCTAAGTTGTTTTTAGTATACCAATCTCTCCTAGCTTGAGTGTTTAATTTAGGCGCCTTGCTCCAGTCTGGTTTTTTGTTTTTTGCCTGTGTAGCACTTGGTTTCTTTTCTGTCTGTGCAGCACTTGGTTTCTTTTTAGTCTTTTCTTGGCCTGAAATATTTTGGTTTTTTTCTCTGTAAGCGTTTATGTTTTTTAATTGTTTCTTTTCTTTTTCAGAAAGAGCGTCTTCTTTTATGGTACTACCCGGTAATGGGCCTACAAATCTTTGGTCGGCTTGAAAAGCAGAAGAGGTAGATCTTCCGTCTGGTAAGTTCTTACCTATTCCGAAGTTTTTTTTCATAGGTCCTTCTTTACCCGCTTTCATTTTAAATGCCATAATGTTTTTTTTATTGATGTATATATTATTACTTACTCCCCACACTTTTTACTAGGGTTTCCAACTTGTCTCCAGTCTTGTTGAACCCAATGCTTTAAGTTTCTACTAGAAGTACCAGTTACATTGCTTTTACTAGATCTTTTGTATTTGCCCTTAGCTGCCGCCGCTCTTTTAGCACTAACAACTGACTGTCTTTCAGAGCTACTCATGCTAGCTATTTTAGCTTTAGGTAGACATACTTTTTTAGTGCCTCCTCCTTTAGCTTTTACCTTTCTAACCTTAGCTAGTGGTGATGTCATTTTAAACGCCATTATGCTTTATTTTTACTTAATCGTTTTCTAACTATATCCATAGTCTTACGCATCTTGGCTGCATAACTAGGATTTTTTTTTCTATTGAAAACCACTTGCTGGTTTAAGCTACTAATAATTTTAGATAAATTACTTTTACGAGTTTTGATTAGCCAACTAGCTAAAGATGCTGGAGACATCGTCTTAAACTTACCCTCAGCGTCTGGAGCGTCTGAGTGTTTAAATTCCCCCATGCGCTTTTTATTTACACTGCTACCGTAAATAGCCATTAGCACTTACCTTTTTTCTGTGTCTTAGAAGCCCACATGTTTGCATAAGCACTAGGATACACGTCAAACTTTTTTCTAGCTGCGGCCTTACAACTTGCAGACAGCTTTAATAGCATAGGTGATTTTTTTATTAACTTACTAATAGTCTTTGCTTGACCAGCATGCATTTTGCTAGCTTTATTAAGCTCTTTAGCTACTTTGTTTAGTTTCTGTTTCATATTTCTTTATTGTTAACATGTTTGTACATTGCGTTAGCTAGCTTTTCACCCATCTTACTATCAGACTTATAGTGTGCCCTTGCAACGTTTCTACTATAAGATATGTTTTCCCCAGTTTTTGCAAATGCTGATTTGGCTTTAGGATATTTATCTCCTAATACTTTTGCAATTAAAATTCCTTGTGCCGTATGTCCAGACGGATAAGATGCTGTCTTCATAGAATCCATCTCTATATCTTTAATCTTAATGTTCATTTTTTTAGCAAGCTCTTTTGGTCTTGGTCTATCAAAATGCTTTTTTAATTTTAATATTACTGGAGCAGACTTAACTATAAGGTTTTTAGCTATTTTATCATCATAATCTAAACCTTGCTCTTTAGCCGTTTTTTTAAAAGCAGCTTCAATGTTGTCGTAGTCTTTTACAAACTTTTTGTTCAATGGTATTTTCTTAAGATCTTTGATCTCCTGCATGGCATCAAACGTGTTATCGCCTGGTGGTTTCATTTTCTCAAACGAAGATGTATCAAAGTCTTTAAACATTACTTCTTTTTTCTAGGTACACAATTAGGTACCGTTCTATTACCTTTCTTTTTCATACCTTTCTGCACGTGTGACTTCCAGCATGCTTTTAAAGGTGATTTCATTTTAAACGCCATATTTATAGTCTTAATTTCTACATTTCCATCTAGCTCTAGCAGCTTTACCTCTTTCACCAGTCCAACCTTTAGATCTAGCGCAAAATGATTTTCTTCTACCAGCATCTTTGCTGCCTGGTTTAACCTTACCAGTAACTGCTGTCTTCAACTTGCTTCCTGGATTTTCTCTTTTATAATCAGCAACACCCTTAGCTGTCATACCAGCACCTTCTTCCGATGTTCTGAATGTTCTACCTTTTCCTTTCGTAGTCTTACGCATCTCCATAGGAGAGTTGTCTTCAACCATGTTAAATCCAGATCCTATACCACCAGCTCTACGTCTACCACAAGATGTAACTGGAAAAGGATTATTATTTTGAATGTATGCCATAGTTATACTCCTTTACCGTATCCTCCGCGATTAGCTTTAACAGATACAAATTTACTTTTAGTATGGTCGTAGTCTTTATCAGTTAGATCTACACCGTTTTTAATTGCAGCACGTCTTTTTCTCTGGTTCTCTGCACGCTTTGTTTTATAAGGACCGTTAGCATAGGCAAGATCTCTTTCTGCTTTAGCAGCAGCAGCTTCAGGAGATAAGTTTTGCTTTGCAAATGGTGATCGCCTTTTACCGTTAAGCCTACGTCGTCTAGTCATACTAATATTATTACTCGATAACAGCCATAAGTTAAAAGTGTGACAATAGCCTATTACTCTTCTTTAATTAACAGCCTAATGTCACAGTATTAGGTACCTCGTATATAAGGGTACCCGAATATATAGGACGTTGTAAATGTTGATATATAGTGTAGCCCCCCCGGGCCCCCCACCCCCCCCGCACAAACTAAAAACGCTTTTTATTTTACCAGCCCCACTTCGTCTCACAAATTCTATTAGAGAGCTGTAGATAATATATATAACGAAAGCAAGTTAAGTGATCAGCAATTCTAAATAACTATTCACGTTTTGCACAAACTAAATTAGCTTTCAATAGATAATAATTATATAACCAATTAAATTAAACTACTATGTCAAATTCAATTACTACAAAAAGATTCGTAATGCGCAAGTCGCTAATCGGTAACAACACGATCATTACATTCACTACTAAAAAAGGTACGTTCACGTACGATCATGATGCAGTGTACGCAGCTAATCAGCAGAAGCTAGAAACAATGAACTGCTGGCACAAGTATGGTAACTACACTAACAGTAACAACTTACCAACTTGGGCTCGTGAGCATCAAGTAGCAGCTGAGTAATCAGCTCGGCTAACGCCGCCGCTTGGCGGTGTATAGCACGCTTCGCGTGTATAGCATTTTTGCTCGGCTCCGCCGCTTCACACAAATTTAATACGACACTTCAAGATAATATAACTGAAATTAAACTTAATAATTAACACTTTAAATTAAACTACTATGAACACTAAAAGATTCGTTATCCGTAAATCCTTAATCGGTAAAAACACTGTAATTACAATGACCACTTCAAAAGGTACTTTCAAGTACAATCATGACTCGATATATAATGAGTTTCAAGAGAAGTTCGACACTATGAACTGCTTTATTAAGTACGGTAATTACACAAACTCTAATGTAATACCTGCGTTCGCTCGTCACTTAGAGATCAAGTAATCATTAGAAGTAGAGAGAGGAGGTGGTATATCCCCTTCTTCTTTTCTACAACTAAACGAATATACTACCTTTACACAAATCAAATTAATCACTTACAGATAATATAACTGTAACAAAATAACAACTACTATGCACTCTAATACTAAATTTGACTATAAACTAATTTCCAATGTATCACTAGATGGCCTTGATCACAGTGACTACCCGGATTACTGCGATGCCTTTATCGATAGTGCAAACTACGACGGTGAAGAAATGACTAGTGATCAACTCGATCAACTCAATGAAGATTACGAATTAGTATCAGAACTAGTATACGATAACTTACACTAATATGAATAAAATACTAATCGGTTTGAGTGTTATACTAGGTATGACCTCATGCACTAAAGAAGAGCTGTATACACCTATGAACGCTCACTTAAAAGTTACTGGTGAAACTGTCTATGTTGTAAATGTTGCTTCGCTACCTCAAGTAGAAGATATAAACGACTCTTATAGTTTTTATCGCACAAGTGCTACACACAACAACACA
>Ga0209634_1003431_pt1 | contig 10692 bp, 15 predicted proteins | sample LinPmetageLP40_FD_184043 | JGI IMG/M metagenome (GOLD analysis project Ga0209634, IMG submission 184043) | Marine viral communities from the Pacific Ocean - LP-40 (SPAdes) (version 2) | ecosystem: Environmental > Aquatic > Marine > Oceanic | place: Pacific Ocean | collected 2010-08-26 | reverse complement strand
TTTATATTTACTTGCTAATTTCTTAACTTCTTTTTCAAATTGCATGAATTCAACTTTATGTTTCTTTGTTGCAACTTTATAATCATATTCTATTCCAAATATTTCAGATCGATTATCTCGTTCATTTAATTTTGATCTTAAACCACCAAGAAGTTTTTTATGTCTACCTAAAAACAGTTCAATATCCTTCCACTTCGCACCCTTATGAATTAGATGAACAATCTTATTAAAAGTTTCTGGTGGTAACATTGCTACCTTTTCCCAGAATGTCCATTCAGGTGGAAACTTATTATAGTTTAATGCAATATTTTTATTTCTTGCAATTGCCATATAACGTTCTTGTTGTTTGATATGAAATCCATTATCTGCGAGTTGTTTCTTTAATTTACCAAATTCACCTTTAAGTTCTTTCTTTGCTTTTTCAAGTAATTGTCCTGCTTTGTAGAAACTAACATTTGAAACATTCTTTAAATTGTTTCCAATGTTTATATTTTTAGTTATCAGACTAAAGAAAGTACCCTTTGTCATTGATTTCCCCCGGGTGTCAGTAGAGAAAATTTTATTAGGGGTTAATTCTAATAATTGTTTTTTGATGTCACTCATTACGACAATCTTAGCATAAGCTCTAATTGATGTAACGACAATTGTCGTTTATTTGAGGTAACAACATCAATTCAAAACTTATTCTTTTTTTGTTACATAATTTAGTTTAGATTATTCATATGGTTAAAGTAAAAGTACGAAAGAAATTAGAGTCATTTGAGGATAGAAGAATTGGACACGATAGTGGTAGATTTAAACAAGACATCAATATCTATCGTTGGTTTGCAGTATTCATAAAATGTGGATTAGAATTAGAAGGTAAAACATTCTCGATTAGAGGTAAAAATTATAAATTAAAATTTGATACAAATCATAAGTGGTGGAAGTTAATTGATTTAAAACAGATTAAGAAAACAACCAAGTTAATCAAATCAGATTATAAATCAGTACCGAAAAGTATAGATCAATTATTCAATGGTATGTTTCTCACGAAATATAGAAATTTGTTTAATGAGAAAAGGACAATTATTGGAGAGGCTGATCTTCAACAAGATCATACTTTAATGCAAATACCTGACAACTATCCAATCAAGTCAATAATATCTGATGTTAGACATTGGTATTCACAAAAAGAAGTTAAGTTGAGGTCTCATAGACAAGGAAGAAGAAAAGGAGAAACAAAAGGTAATACAAGAGGTACTGCTGACATACAATTAGATTTAACGAATGAAGAAGTAATGAAAAGATTATTTCATACATTAAGAATAGATCAAACAAACCCTAATTTTACCAATCTTGATATTTTCTTTCACAGAATGAAATCCATGAATAAGAAATTTGTTATTCCACAAATCGTTAGAACTAACAGAAAAGGTGGTAGAGATACAAAGACAACTCAAACAACACGAGGCGAATACGATTCTGAAATTAGATCAACTCAACGAGATATAAGATATTACAAAACATTATTACTCAATCTATCTAAAGGTGTATTTCCAAAGTTCGATAATCTCATTTAACCTATAATTCTTGAAAGTGAAAAGTTGTAAACTCTTTATATAGAGAGTGAAAAGTAAAGTGAAAAGTCTTTTAGAATAATTAAGAGTGCAAACCCTTGCGAATTTGCACTCCGAGAGACTTCTGTTTCTCCCACCATTTCAATAATGTAAGTATACAACAAAAATTTAAGTGAGTGAAAAGTAAGTGAAAAGTAAAATCGTGATTTAACAACATTTTATTAACTCCATAACGAACTCCATTTGATATTTTAACTCAATTACACATCAGATGAGAATTGCAGTTATAAACGATCTATGTCGTAGTCGGCAAAACGATTAGGAACACTTCTAAATTGACATCTATTCATTTCAAGTACGATTGTATCAAATCAACTATGCAACCTCTTAAAACGCATATTTGAAACGACAAAATGTCGTGAGGCTGAAGATAAATGCTTTCTATCCTTAAATACTCATATAAATTGTGTATCAAGTTGAAGTCTACTTTATCGTGTATCGTGTTACCGACTTCATTTCTGATATTATTAGAGAGTAATAAACAGAAAAGGAAAAAAACAAATGAATAAAGAAAAAGCAATAAAGTTGGCAACAAAAAAAGTGAATGAACATTATAAAGTTTATGAAATTGATGCCATGATAGAAAACACAGTTAAAGAAGGATTATGGGTTGCACAAGAATACCTAGATACGATTGTTGAATGTTTAAAAAATACTCACAATCTTGGTGATTTAGAAATTCAAGAAATGGTTGATGAATCATTTTATTGTTCAGAACAATTTTCAGATGAAAGTGAGAGTTCATAATGAGCAATAGAACTTGGATTAAAAAACTTGGTGGTAGTCTAGCAATCTACCAACAAGAGAGAAGTAAATATATGCAAATGACTTTTTATGTTTCTCCTAACTATTACACTATCGATAAAAATGGTGTTCAGAAAAAGAAGTCAAATGGAATGTTTGAGAAATCATTAAAACCTATAACTACAAAGTTAGAGGCAGAAAGAATGGCAAAAAAGATTTATAAAGATTTTGATATTGAAAAATATTCTTATAATCCTGATATCACGACATTTGATGATGTGGCTAAAATTGCATTTGATTTAAGAAAAAAAGACTACAAAATCAAAGAGAGATTTAAGTTAGAACATAATCCGACATTCATTAGTACTGCAATTAAAGAACTCAATACATATGAGAGAGAAATCAAACCTGTGTTTGGTAAAATAAATATTAAAGATAGAGATCTACTTCAAAGTACAATGTACGATTTTGTAGATCAACTGACAACGATTGGTACTTCTAAAGGTAATGTTTTAAGTCACAATAGAATTGCGAAATATTTAAACATAATTGGATTTATTCAGAAACAAGCAGTCGCAAGAGGTCTATTACCTTTGATGTGTAAGAATCCACCATTAGAGAGAAGAAGTAATGCAAGAGTTGGATATAGAATGATGGAAATGAAAAAGATTACTGACATGATGATGAACGAATATAAAGTATCACAAGATATGTTCATGTTAGATCTTCACGATTATATTCAATTCTTAATTTCTGCACCAACAAGATTTGGAATGGAAACTATTACAATACAAAAGAAAGATTGTAAGATTGTCACTAATAAAGAGGGTGTTGAAATTCTCTATGTTCATAAAGACAATACGAAGACAGGCTCTCATTCTTATACTGTAAGTCCAGAGTTCTTACACTTTCATGGAAAGAGATTTCTTCAAAATTTTTATGCAATAGATAATGATAATGATTACGTTTGGTTTACCAATAGTCAAAAGACTAGATCTACCATTCAAGAAAGAGTGAGAAAGAACTTTGTTAGAATATCTAAAAAGTTAAATCTATATTTGTTTAATGGACAAGAAAGACCGATGACTTCGATAAGACACATGGGTATTAGAAGAATGAATAAAGAGGGTGTTGAAGGTGTAGCAAGGATTTACAACACTTCGGAAGACATGAATAACAAACATTACAATAAAGAGTCAGACGAAAGATCTATCGCTGAAGACTTTAATAAGATCTACGAAAAGAGATTGAAGAAACTAAAGTAACGACAATTTGTCGTTGAGCTGATTTTCATTAAACAGTAAATCTGCGACCCCTGGGGGATTAGTAATCACTCCATGCGTTTAAAGTTAACTTCATCTTGTTACACAATATTTATCTTTGCGTAGATCATAGGACATATAAATACTTTTGAATGTTATTGAATACTTTGTTTTAAATAGGCAAAAATCAACTCTCCTTGATTGGTCTTAATCTGCAAGGTTTCGGCATTACGACAATTACCTTTGAGGCTGTTATCGTTCACGATGATAACTTTTAATCAATGGTTTCTCATTCGTGAGAATAATGCACTAGAAAAAGAGTGTATGCTATTGATGTGTGAGAGTGAGTAAGAGAGATAAAGAGATATGAATACAGAAACAGAAACTATTAAACAACAGATACAGAGGCATATGGTTAATCCTATTCATCTGTTGCGTACTGATCTGATAGTGGTTGCTGAAACTTGTACATCTATATCGTTTAATACTCTCACGAAGAAATTGAACATAATGAACGCAATGGTTAATAAAGAATACTTTGGTAAGAAGTTTAAAGTAATGCCACAAGAGAATAGAATAGTGATGAACTATAATAATCAATATTCTCCAAAACAACATACGCATAGTCATTTATTAGTTAAGATTCCAAAACACCTTAAATGGCAAGATGTACTAGATACTATGGATAAGTGTTGGAAACATCTTGATGATCGTAAGTATAAGAAATTCAAGATCTATTTTAGAAAAACATCTGGCAAAGTTGACAATGTTATTTACGCAACAAGACAGTTGAAAGACAACTATAAAGACGATGAATTCGGTTGGTTGTAATGACAAAGAAATCTAAATCACTAAAGAAGAAACGAAAAGATAGAATTAACAAATCTGCAAATAGATCTCGCAAGAGAACGACAAATAATCGTTAGGCTGATCTTAATCTACGCATACATTTGAATAAATATTAGAAATACACAAGGAGTTAAATATGCAAACACAATCTACGCAACCTAAGAAAATAAACAGAATCTATACTATCGACAAAAATATATTTGAAACATTTAGAGATGTGGCAAAAAAAGATATGAGAAAACTATCTAACATAATTGAACAAGCAATTGTTAGATACATACGATCAAAACAATAGTGAGAAAAAAATGAAACAAGAATTAAACCGATTATTAAACGACTTAAAAAAAGAACCATCTAATGACAAGAAGTGGCAGATGTTAATCAAGTGGTTAGAACTCTTTAGTAAATCAATTTAAAGGAAAGAATTATGGACATTTCAAGAATGACACCACTACAAGTTAAAATGCACCACGATAAAATAAGACTTCAAGACAAGGCAATATCTAAAGAACAATTTGAACAATCATTAAAAGAATCTACTGCACGAACAACAAATTCAGGCAGTGCATTATTTGGCGCAAATCAGAATATCTTTCAATCTGATCTAGCAAAAGATTCAGCAAAATTGATATCATTGAATAAGAGAAAACATATTCAAAAAGAGAAGATGATAGATATGATTACAGAACTTAACGAAGAAGACTTTAATATGTTTGAAGAAAAAATGAATTCTTTTTACACATACATTCAACTATCAAAGTAATACGACCTCTCCCTAGATTATAAATATTTAAGTATGATTTATTATGATTAAGTTCACGACAGACGCAGTAGAAAGTAAATCCTCTCTACTGCGTTTTTTAGTAACGACAAATTGTCGTTGAGCTGATGTTAAGATATTCTGTACTCAACAAGAACCATTGTCCTCCAACCGTTTTTCTCCTTCAACACCTTTTTGTGGAGTATCTTGTATCCAGCGATTGAAACGTCTTCGAGTTTCGAGTCGGCAGTTAGGTCATATGTTTTTTTAATACCCTTGTTCGTTTCCTTATGAGTGATTACTTCATTAGAAACGATTGAGTGAGAAGTTATATCTGCAATTTTTAACTTGGCAGATAGTACTGATTTCGATTCAGAAATTACTAAATCTTTACTCCAACCAGTGCCACATACTTTAATGACCTTATCCGTTTGTTTATTTTGATTACAATAAACGTTGACGAATTTCTGTAAGTCGTCTGGGGAACTAATCATCTTCTTATTTTTTACATAAGAGTTTTGGCAATTACTTAGCAACAAACCCATTATGATTATTGATATTATTTTACTCATTTTTACTCCTTTTTATAATGCCTCTAATAATAAAAAGAATACTGTTGTAAATGTTCGAGAATATTCCTCTTTCGTAACGAACTGATAGAGAAACGATCCCTCTTCCTTACAAGTGTAGTTTTCTTTTTTATTGATCATGACATTGTTGACGATATCAGCAGACATATTGTAACGGCAGTTTGCTGATGCTGTACTTGATATTAAAAAAAGAATTATAATTATTTTACTAATCATAGATTCTCTTTTTCTTTTGTGACAATTCAAAACTCAATTGCCTTACTATTGCGTCCATTAACTCAAATACTGCCACATTGATTTCCTCTACGAATATCAATCTTTGACAATCCGAATTACATTCAGTCAAAACATGAACAAGTGTTGACTTGTAGTATTCGTTACTCTTTGCCATTGCGTGGGTCGTGAACAATAACAAAAATAGAAACGACATTGTCTTCAGTAGCTTCATTTCTCTCCTTTCATTTGTTTTATGTAATCATCTTCCATTGAAGACTCGTTATCTTTCATCTTCTTGATGATTTCTCTTTCCTTTTTAGATTGGCAAAACTCACAATACATTTTGCCAATTGGGTAAAGTTCATTCAATTGAATCTCAAATTTAGATAATTGAACTGAACATTCTGAACACAATAAATTCATTATGCCACCAACCTATTATGTTCTCGATTTAGTATTTTATGCACTTGTTGAAATGCAATCTTACGACCAAACTTCTTTTTGATCTCATCTGCAATTAGTCTGTACCCTAATTTTTGATTACGAAGATTTCTCATTGATTCAAGAATTACAAATTCTTTTTCATTAGGAATTAGTTTGCCATTCTCATCTTTAGAATAACCAAACTCTAATGCACCACCGAGATACTTTCGTTCTTTCTTCGCAAAGTGTTTACTTGCTTTTATTCTTTCAGAAATACCAAGTCTTTCTGTTTCTGCCAAACAAGTAAGTATGTTGAACACGATTTGCCCAACACCACCATTCGTTACACAACCCAAATCAGTAATGTGAATGTTCACACCTTTAGATTTCATGTCTTGAACGAATTGAAGTGTTTGAAGTGTTGATCTACCAAGTCTATCGATACGACTAACAAAAATGTTAGATCCTCTTGTCACTTCAGCGACAATCGTCTTCATGGCTGATCTTTTTCTGAACTCAACTGCACCTGAAACAACCTCATTCAATACCTTATCTACCTTGAGATCGTGTAGTTCCGCATACTGTCTTATCTTTTTCTCTTGTGTATCAAAAGAAGTACCATTTAGACTTTCTAAATGACTTACTCTTAAATAACCAAATGATTTCATTGTTTTTCCTTTCGTTGTCATAGTTTCATTTGCGTCTATGACAAAAATGCTAACAGATAAGTGTTAAATTCAAAGCAATATCCCCTAAAGTGTATCAATATTTTAGTCAATCCAACTGATATTTTGATACACAATTCATAAAACGACACATTCTTAATGAGCTGTTGTTTATTTTGTGTATCAAGTTGAAGTCCACTTTATCGTGTATCGTGTTACCAACTTCATTTCTGATATTATTAACTAGTAATGACAATAAAGTTATTACGAAACTAAAATAAAGGAAAAATGATAAAACTAAATTATAAATCAAAAAACGATCACACTAATGCGATTGAATACCTTAAGAGTAATGAATTTGTTAAAGTAAAAACAAAATATAGCAAAGGTACTGATTGGACTGCATTATCACTTAAAGGTTATTTAACAGACCCTAAAGATATTTTAAAACCATATGTACTGCAAAGTAATCAAAAACAAATCATTCAACAGACACCTGTTGAAACTGTTTTAACAGATTTGTTTTTTGATAGTGAAATAAATTCAATCGCACAAATTATGAGTGATCTTTACAGTAAGTATTTTCTTAGATTTCAAAGAGTAAGATTGATGAAATTAAATGCACATACTAAAATCGATAAACATACTGATAAAGTTGATAAAGAATTTCTTGATGAAGATGAACCATTATTGAGATTACATTTACCAATTAAGACTAATGATAAAGTTGTATTTTCAATTTGGAATGGTAAGTCGAAAGAGTCAAAAATATTAGAAACTAATCAACTCTATTTTGTAGATGTTACCAAACCTCATTCAGTAGTTAATAATTCGAATGAAGATAGAATACATTTAGTTTTAGATTGTTACGATAATGCAAGTCTTTTATTTAATCAGAAAGTGATTTCATAATGAAAACAGCGACACTTCAAGATAAGGCTGTTGTTTGGGATATTTTCAAAAAACATAGAAATATCTTTCCTCATTTAAGAACAGATTATCTGAAACGACAAATTGTCGTTGATAATGTAATCTTTGATAAGGGAGTTGTTATTGTTAATAATGAATACAAAAGACAAGTTAAACTCAACAACAAGGTCTTTGAAAAAGGTACTTATATCATTCATCAAATTGTTAATGCAGTTAGAGGTAATGGTAATGCGACTAAAGTATTAAAGAAGTTTTTGAATAGTTTAACCAATGCTCGAAGTTGTATTCTTACTGTAAGAAAATCTAATCTTGTTGCAAGAAAGTTCTATGAGAAAATGGGATTTAAAAAAGTTGATACTATTAGTTGGAGTAATAAAACTATTAAAGGTATCATTTACGAAATAATATTGAACGACAATGTTAGAGAGGCTTACTAATGTCAAAACTTACTAATAGAGGTAATCTTAAAAACAAATCAGACAGTAATGAAGTACTGATTGATAAAAGAGCATTTAAGATTTTTAAGTATTGGCAGAAACAAGGTTTTCCTTATTACAGATCAGATAAACAGTTCAGACAAGAACAGTTTGATAAGTTTATGAAGATAGATGACAAATCAAATTTAGATTTTAATAACAAAGGATTTAAATTTCATAATGGTGGTTTGTCATTAGCATGGTCATACCACCCTCATGCATTTAAAGTTAATTGCAATAACCTTATGTCGCCAAATGATATTTTTAATAGTGAAGAAAAGTTTACATTAGGAATTCGTAAAGCATTAAAGGGAACATTCTTCAAAAAACAATCATATGAAGTGTTGATGACACAATCAGATAAAATCAAACAAGATATTAGACAGATATTAAGACGAGTCACTGGTGGTCAAATGGTTTCAAACTTTAGACCTGTTACTGCGTCTGCACTTTATAAATTATTCTGTGAAGAAGGAGATACAGTTTGGGATATGTCATGTGGTTGGGGTGGAAGATTATTAGCAAGTATCAAATCAAACATAAATTATATTGGTACAGACCCACAAAAAGAAACAATGAAAGGTCTTAAAGAAATGGCAATGACATTTGGTCATAAAAATAGAACTTATGATTTACAAATAATGGGTAGTGAAGAATATAAACCTAAAAAGAATTCATTAGATTTTGCATTTACTTCTCCACCTTATTTTGACACCGAAAAGTATTCTAACGAGAAGACTCAATCATACTTAAAATATTCAAACATCAATACTTGGAAAGAGAAGTTTTTAAGAAAAACTATCGACAATTGTTATTCAGGCTTGAAACAGAATAAGTTTATGGCATTGAATGTTGCAGATGTAAGAAATTATGAAACATTTGAAAAGGACACTATTGATATTGCAGAGTCAGTAGGTTTTAAATTAGTTGATACATTTGATTACATATTAAGTTCTCAACAATCAGATTCAAAATCAGAACCAATCTTTATATTTAAAAAATGAAATACAGACTTACAGATAAAATAATAACGATATTAGAACACATTATCTTTGTTGCTGAAAAGACATCTAAAGTAGTTCAGTTTTGTTTTGTTAAAGGTAGAAAACAGTCCTACATCAATCCTCAAGAAGACATCTTCGTTACATTTGAATTAGATGACGCAATTAAATTTGATTATGCAATTCGTGACTTAAAGACATTTCTTAGACGAGGTGTATTTGAAATCGATAGTGATAAAAACAAAGTAAATAAAGAAGATTTATTCCTACCTACCAAAACACACACAAGTACATTTGAAAGTAAATCGGTAGTGCAGACAGTAAACTTTAAACATAGTGATCTAAATCAAATTGGTAAATTTAAACATACTTATCTTAATGTGATTGGAGAAAACGATAAGTTGATATTGAGATATCAAAATCATGTTAATGATTGGTGGTTTGATGATGGTAACAGAAAGATATTCAACATAGGTAAATCAACTCGTAAGTTTAGATATGTATTAAAGAAAGTAAGAATAAGATTATTAGGTAATGATTATAAATTGATATGCAAAGAGGGTGGCATTTTAAGATTTCAATACAAACATTTAAACTATTATTTCAAATGTGAAAACTTTTGGAAAGGTCAACAAGTCAAATCATGGATTACAATTAAAGATAAATTAAAAGATAAACATCTGATCGAATTATATAAATCAAAAGGTTATCTGTAACGACATTTGCAGAGAGGCTGTTCAGAGGTTTACGAGGGGTCAAAACTAGGTAATAATGAAACCATTTTATAGAGGACTTGTCCTTACCTTTAGATCGTTTTATTTAAAAATTATTCTGAATTTTTTTTCGCAGTTAGGAAAGTGGTTGTAAAGTCGGTTAGAGATCGATCTTTCTTTTAGGATTATAAGACTTCATTTTAATTTTAACTTCTTCTCTTGATGTATCGTCTTTAGTTTTAGATCGATCTTCATCTAAAATATTCATTGCGTCATCATAGTAGTTTTTCTTCTTTAATTTAAGAAATTTATATTTACTTGCTAATTTCTTAACTTCTTTTTCAAATTGCATGAATTCAACTTTATGTTTCTTTGTTGCAACTTTATAATCATATTCTATTCCAAATATTTCAGATCGATTATCTCGTTCATTCAATTTTGATC
>Ga0209634_1003430_pt1 | contig 10694 bp, 16 predicted proteins | sample LinPmetageLP40_FD_184043 | JGI IMG/M metagenome (GOLD analysis project Ga0209634, IMG submission 184043) | Marine viral communities from the Pacific Ocean - LP-40 (SPAdes) (version 2) | ecosystem: Environmental > Aquatic > Marine > Oceanic | place: Pacific Ocean | collected 2010-08-26 | reverse complement strand
ACTTTACCACCTTGACTCTTCTGAGCGGCTTTAGTGAAAATAGATACAGTTCCACCTACTGATGGTACTGCTAATCTAGATGCTCCTAAACCTCTCTGAATTTGGATACCCGATGCAACATCAGTTAATCCTTGCCAATTACTCCAATACACACGACCATTTTCCATATCATTAACGGGTTGTCCGTTGATAAGGAACGAAGTGTTAGTTTGGTCAAAACCTCTCAAAGAGATTCTTGAATCACCATAACCACCACCTTGTTTGGTTGCGTAAACTCCTGGAGTTTTATTCATAATCTCAGGGAATTCCATATTACCAGTCTTTAAGGTAATCTCTGACATAGAGATTGCCGAAACTGCTACTGGAGTTTCCCTTATCTTCGCTATATCAATTACACCAGAAGTAACTACTACTTCATTTAATTGATTTAACGCAGTTTGTAAAACTACTTCCATTCCATCGTATGCCTCTTCTTCAGTAGCATCGAATCCAATAAAAGTAATTACTAAAGTATCCCCACTCTTAGCCTCAGAAATAGAAAAGAAACCATCAAAGTTGGTAGTTGTACCTATTTGGGTTCCTTTTATTATTACCGTTGCTCCCGGTAGGGGTTGATTTGCTTCCTCATCAATCACTGTTCCAGTGATTTGTGAGTAGCCGGTTATTGTGGTAAATACCATCAATAGCCCAATTAAAAATTGCTTCATAATTGTGTGTTTATTTTTGTTCATATTAATATAACTAATTATTATAACTGTTACCATCATATTGATGATAATATTTAAATAGGTATTACCTGATTTCAACTAAGAAAAAAGACTTATACATATTTTGATACTAAGATACGAATAAATTATTTAATAACCAAACAAAATTAGTAAAATTTTAACATTTAATTTATTTTGCTATGTCAATTTTTTTTCGTATATTAGAAAAGTGTATATTTATATATACACATATATAAGTATTAATGATGTTAACATTAAGAAAAAACCAAATAGAACCCGTTAGAATAGGAATTGAGTACTTTTCTGAGAAGAAACCCGTACCCTCTATTATAGTGGCACCAACTGCATTCGGTAAATCTATTGTTATAGCTCAAATAGCTAAAGGAATAGCTGAAAAAGTGTTGGTTATTCAACCTTCTAAAGAGTTATTAGAACAAAATTACGAAAAATTCATCAATTTAGGTGGTGAAGCTACCATATATTCAGCCTCAATGGGTGAAAAAGAGATTGGTGATGTAACTTATGCTACAATTGGTTCAATTGTTAAGGTTGCAACTAAGTTTAAAGAACTTGGAATAACAAAAGTTATCATAGATGAGTGTGATAGGTTCCCCAGAGAACCAAATGGTATGTTAAGAAGGTTCCTCAAGGGTGCTGGAATCAAATATACGTTGGGTTTAACAGCTACTCCATTAAAATTACAAACAAATATGGGGCAAGATGGTAGACCTTTCTCTAAATTGGTGATGTTAACCTCCCGTTCTAAGAAAGGTATCTTTTTTAAGAAGATTATCTATGTTGCACAAATACAAGAAATGGTTGAATCTAAGTTTTGGAGTAAATTAGAGTACCAATCTTATGATTTTAACACAGGAGACTTGGTTTATAACACTACTGGAGCTGAATATTCTAACTCTTCTATCAAAAAAGCCTATAAAAACCAGAAAATCTCTTCAAAAATAGTAAAAAAAGTAGAAGAGTTGTACGATAGGCGCTCTATCCTTATAGCTGTTCCATCAATTGATGAAGCTAAAGCTCTAACTACACTAATTCCAAGTTGTAAAGCAGTATATTCTGATATGCCTTCGCAAGAAAGAAAAGAAACGTTGGAAGAATTCAAATCAGGTAAGTTAAGATGTGTTGCTCAAGTCAATATTCTATCAGTAGGATTTGATTACCCAGAGTTAGATTGTATTATTACTGGTAGACCTACTGCTTCTTTAAGTTGGTGGTATCAGTTCGTTGGTAGGGTTACTCGTATTCACCCAAATAAATCAGAAGGATTAGTTGTAGATTTTGTAGGAGCCGTTCCAAAGTTTGGTAAGGTAGAGGATATCTACTTTAAAGAGGAAGGGTTATTGTGGAAGATGTATGGTGAAAATAAAAGACTTCTTACTGGTATCCCTATTCAAGAGATTGGATTACATATTGAGGGTGAAAAATCTCCGCATGAGAAGGCTGCTGAAGGTGGTAAGGTTATTATGCCTTTTGGTAAGTATGCTAGAAGAGAAGTAAGAGAAATCCCTGCATCATATAGAGAGTGGATGTTAACTAATTTTAATTGGACACCATTCAATAAGAAAATAAAGGATGAAATATTACGATTAAAAGATATTGGTATTTAAAACTTATCTTATATTTATAGATATGTTAGTATATGATTTCAAAAATGTAGCTAAGATTAAGAATCTTAAAAATAGTGAATCCGTTAAGCCAGAACATGCTGAACGTATCGCTGAAATTCCTGATTCTATTGTTAAGCATTTTGATATTGAAAAATACAAATCAAATCCTCCACATAAAAATGAATCAATCAAAACTATATATGAGTTGATTAATATATCTCAGATTCCAAGTGATGATGAGTTTACATTAAAGATGGATGAGGTTACTCAATCATTCAAAGATTTGTGTGAACAATTAAGTGTTGACTTTCCAAAAGATAAGGTGGTAGAACTTGGTAACGTTGCTGGTTCTATTATATTGGATTTAAAATATCACTACAATAGACCAAGACCATATATGTTGGCTAAAGAGTTTGAAATTCCATTAGATACAAATAAAATTAAAAACACAACTGCAGATTCTCCTTCATATCCATCTGGTCATGCTGCACAAGGTATTTTAATATCAAATTATTTAGCTGAAATAAATCCATCTCACAAAATGGAGTTTATTAAATTAGGAAAAGATATAGCTAAGAGTAGAATTGTGGCAAAGGTTCACTATCCATCTGATGTTAGGTTTGGAGAAATTATTGGAAATGATATATTCATATATTTAAATAAGAATCAACTTATATAATAATAATGCCTGCGAAATTAAAACCAAGTAGTAAACAATACATAAAAGATAGAAATGGAAAAATGACCAACAAATGGTTCATGCAACATTATACTGTAAGTGGAGCTACTACTGATGAGTTGAAAAAGTTATACAAATCCGATTCTTACAAAAGAAAAAAAGGATTAATCAAAACTGAACTTCATAAAAGAGGAGTTGAAATATGAAAGAATACGCAGTACAAAAACAATTAGTTCCTGTTGATAATGGAACTGACCCTAATTGGGCAAAAAGACAAATTTGGGTTTATAAACTAAATGCCGAAGATTCCTTTGATGAATTTGATTCTCAATCAGATGCAGAAAGCAAAAAGGAAGAACTTGATTCCAATGACCCTACAAGTAGAACATATAGAGTAGTAAGGAGAACAGACCAGTTCACCTATGAAGTGCTTTAGTTGTCATGTTTAAATTTTAATTATAATTTTTTTATTTACACTTTTTAATTGTCTTGTCTTGCACCGTGTCACTGTGTCTGAAAAAACTAAAAAATAAAATTGACCTGAACCAACAATCGTTTCTTATTGAAGTTTAGATGCATTTATACTCATAGCATCACCTTGGAGTTTTTTATGTGGTAGTGTATATAGATATATATGTATTTACCCAAACGATAAAAAAAACCAAACTTTTTTTACTTTTTACAAATTTAGTTGAAAAGGCTTGGATGTTTCAATTATTTTTTGTATCTTTGTTTATAAAGATAAAATATAAAATATGTCAAATAAAGAAACAGCAGTAGAATTTTGTGAAAGAACTTATCCCGAAACTTGTAGTGAGTTCAGAGTAATCTTAGATGAGATGTACGAAACTTTTTGTAAGAAACAAAGAAACTATGGACCAGGTAATATATCAGTAGGTTCTTCATTGGAAACCGATGATGATAAGAAAGTTGCTTTAACTGGATTATGGTTTAGAAAGAATGATAAGATTCAAAGGTTACTACAATTAGTTGTTAAAGGTCAACCAGATGAGGTTGGTGAAAACATCCAAGATACTTATGAAGATTTATCAGTATATGGTATAATATCACAATTAGTTCAAAGAGATAAATGGGCTAAGTAATGAGGTGGGTAGAATACTTTCAAAACTTGGCACACCAAGTTAAACTCAAATCAAAAGATAATAGAACTCAGATTGGTGCAGTAATCGTTGGTAAAGATAAAGAAATTGTATCAACTGGTTATAACTCATTTCCAAGAGGTATAAAGGATAATATAAAATCAAGACAAGAAAGACCAGAAAAATACTTTTGGTTTGAACATGCAGAACGAAATGCTATCTACAATGCAGCTCGTATTGGAGTTTCTACTAAAGGTTGTACAATGTATCTAAGTTGTGGTATTCCTTGCTCTGATTGTGCTAGAGGAATTATCAACGCTGGAATTACTCGTATTTTTTGTGAAAAAGCCGGTCATGGTGCTAAAGGTAAAAAATGGGAAGAATCAGCTGAACGTAGTTGGGCTATGTTTGAAGAAGCTGGTGTAAATGTTCAATTCTACGATGAAGGACATAATGGAATCTAATCTTTCTTAAAAACTAATATTTATATAGAAAGGTATTAGTATAATGGCAGAATCACAATCACCAATGTTTAATCCAACCGAACCTGGGTATTCCCCTAATAGTAGTAATACTAATAGTGGTAATGGAGACCCATCCGGAACACAAGCACCATTTTCACCTAATAACAATACAATAAATACACCAAACTCAACTGAAATTGAAACTGGTGATAACGATATAGATGCTCAATCTGTATCTAATACCAGAACGAGAAATACACCAAACAGAGAGGTTTTAAATATTGAAGGTGAGATTGAGACAATGAATGTAGGGGAATTTCCCCAAGATATAAATAAACCATTTATACGATTATTTAGAGATTCTTTAATACCATTAAAAACTTCAAATGGATTATCAAGTGATGACCGTAGGGCAAAATATTCGAACATATATAAGGATATACCCAAATATGATTTAAGCAAAATAACTAGATTATCCAATTCAGAAATACAATTTGATTTTATACTTTGTTTAAAAGATGGAATTGAATCACCACCTCAATTATATGCAACTGCAGATTTTTTGGATAAGTTGGATAAGAAATACAAAGGAGTTCTTCCTTATTATGAAAAGAATCCAATAGCAGTAAATGAAATTATAGAAGAAAAAAATATTGTGGTTGTAAATATAAAACCACTTAAAGAAAAAATTGAAATACTAAGAGGAAAAGAGTTGAGTATTAACTTAAATAGAAACGAAATAAACGGACAAGTTGAAGTTAGAAGAAATCTATTTGTATATTCCAATTATGAAGTAGGCGATGGTGGTGTTTTAGTTCCATCACCCACTTATGATATGATTGAATTAATTAAGTATATAAGTTGGGTTGTAACAAAACCTGCGGCAAACTATGATGATAGATTAATACCAACTAATGAGTTGGGTGATTTTGATGGATACAACCCAGAAGAAGAAATTGGAGAAGACCAGCCATCAGAACAAACCGATACACAAACAACCGATACAGGTGATACCGCCCAACCACCATTAAATCAATACCCACCAATTGGTAGAGTAGGAATAGAAGATGCTGAAACTGTACTTAAAGATGGTGATTACTGGATATGGTCAGCTGAAGATGAAGAATGGTCCTTTGATATAGATGCATTTGAAAGAATCAAATATAGAGGAGGTTAAAACATTCCGAATTTTACCAATAAACTTATTTACTTACATATTTATAATTGTAACAATCTAACATTTACAGTTTATGAAGAATAAACCATTAGCAAATGTTGACTGGAGAAAATATTTCTCTCTCAATGATACCACATTGAATGAGTATTTGTATAACTACGGAGATGAGTTTCTTACCCAATCCCTATTCCTTTTAATTGATGCACATAAGAAGAATCTATCTTCTATTGTACTAGTTGAATTCACTAACATTGATATTGTATCAGTTGTAGAGAAGAAGGATTATATGTTGGCTTTACACCGATTACTAAATTTGTGTGAACGATTGGAAAAATATGAGATTTGTGCCGAAGTTGTAAAGTATGAAAAAACACTAAAGCCAAAGATTAAACATTCAACTAAAAAATCGCATAAGATAACAATTATTAATTAGAAAATGGCAGAGAACATAAGTAAAGTTCCACCTAAAGGTAAGATTAAATTTAACTTATCCTTATCAGATGAACAAAAGTTAGCAAAAACAGCAATCCTTTATCACCCTTATAATTTCATTCAAGGTAAAGCAGGTTCTGGTAAAACGTTATTAGCAGTACAAATAGCATTAGATATGTTTTTTACTCGTAAAATAAATAAAATAGTTATAACAAGACCAACTGTTTCAAATGAAGATAATGGATTTCTACCTGGCTCATTAGATGAAAAGATGGAACCTTGGTTAGTACCAATTCGTTCCAATATGAGAAAGGTTTATAACAAACCAGCCATTTTAGAAAAGATGGAGAAAGATGAACATATTGAATTAGTTTCATTAACTCACTTCAGAGGAAGAACGTTTGAAAATTCAATAGTAATAGTAGATGAATATCAAAACCTAACCAAACAACAACTTGGTATGGTATTGGGTAGATTGGGTAAGGGTTCAACTATGATTTTAACTGGAGACCCACAACAAATAGATTTAAAGTTCCCAAATGATTCAGCAATACATGAAGTTCCTAAAGTAAAACCATCCGACCATGTATATTCGGTTAACCTATTGGATAACCATAGACATGAGGCATTGGATGATGTACTTAGATTATTAAGTGCCTATCAATAAAATTTATTAAAATTTATTAAAAATAAGTTGAGTTTTCCTTGGATTTCTCAACTTTTTTTCGTATGTTAGTACTGTAATTGTGTGAGAGAGTTCTCACCATCTTTAAACCTTAAAACACTAAAATATGAAAACTAAATTTGAATTATGGCTTGAAAAAGTTAACGAATCAAGAAAAGTATATTGGGATAATAACTTCTCATACAAAGAATACGAATTATTGGAAATTTCTAAAGGTAACAAATATATGAAAATTATGGATGGTACTTCAGTTTGGGCATTTGTATCTATGATAGATGGTGAATTAAAACAATCACCAATTAAGAAAGGAGATTTATTAAAGCCAGCAAGTTGGAAAACACCAGCTAAACATAGTAGAGGTAACATCTTTGATGGTACTGATAACTGGAGTTATTATGGGCCAGAATACTTAAAATAATTGATAAAAGACTTGCATGTTTCAAATATATTTTGTATATTAGACAAGTAATATGAGTGAGGATTTTAACCCTTTAAAACAATTAATGAAGAAAAAAATAGTTTACATCGATATGGATGGAGTTTTAGTTGACTTGGGAAAGGCTTTCGATAAGTTTTTCACTTTACATCCTTATTTAAAAGAAAGATATAAAGATAACCCTGACCACATTCAAGGTATTTTCAGAAACGCACCTCCTATGGAGGGTGCTATTGAAGCTATTAAGAAACTTTCAGAAAGTGGTAAGTATGAATTGTTTATCGCTACCGCAGCTCCTTGGGGAAACCCAATGAGTGGTTCTGATAAAAGATTTTGGGTTGAAGATTACTTCGGAAATCTATTTCACAAAAAAATGTTTTTAACTCATAGAAAAGATTTGTTAGTTGGTGATTATCTTATTGATGATAGAACTAAGAATGGTGCAGGTGAGTTTGGTGGTGAGTTATTACAATTCGGTATCAATTGGGAAACTGGTAAGGAAGGTCCTTATCCAAATTGGGATTCAATTTTAGATTACTTATTATAATGAAAAAATTAGATAGTGTAGATTTCGTATTAAGATTTGCTTTTATATTCTATATTCTTATGTTTATAGGATTAACAAGTTGTACAAAGGATGATGATATTACTATACCTGATAATTACACAATGGAATTAGATGGTAGGTTAGATACAACTAATGAAGGATTATACAAATTAGAACTAAACTCATCGGATAACTCTATTCAGACTATTCATACAATAGGTGGTAACCTTTTAAATAATGGTGAAGAACCATATCCACAATTAGTTGAATGGGAATCATCACACAATTGGACTATAAATGATACAGCATATGTTATCGTTAGAAGAACAATAAATGCATTGGGTAATTGGGTTGTAATTGATACTTCATATGTGACTGGATTCAATGGAAGTAGTGTTCCAACTATTAATGAATTTTCATATAGTGGAACTGGAGGTGAAATAAATACAGTAATTGCACCAATAGATGATATGGTAGGTGATACACTTATTGTCAAAGCAAGATTTGAACATATAGAAAAAACTATTAGAATAGTATTAGAATGAGAAAAGTAAAGTTACAAGTTACACCACTAACGGATTCTACGTTTCAAAGACAAGGTTGGGTAAAGCACATTTCAAATGATTATCAAGGTACTCCTGATTTCATAGAAAATAGAGAAGATATAGATGCAGATGAACCAACAAACAAAGCTTTCTTCTGGACATTACCAATTCCAAAAGAAAGAACTGATAGATACGCACCACGTTTTGTTACCAACTCATCTGATGATGATATGGAATTGGTGAGTATGGGATTAAAACCAGAACAATACTTCGTTGAGATATTAGATTTCGATGGATTGGGGTTTTGTACAACTGAAGAAGAATTAGAAGTATTATATAGAGCGTTAACATCAAAATATATAGAAGAATGATTAGAAATTATAATGAAACTCAATTAGAAGATAACTACAATAGATTTATTGCTGCTATCAAAAAAGTATTTACTGGAGAGAGATTAGAAAAACTACTCCATATGTATTCACCTGATGAATTGGGAAATGAACTAGCAATGGCACCAGCAAGTGGTAAACTAAACTTTCACTCGGCATATCCTGGTGGATACATAGACCACGTAATGAATGTAGCTACAAATGCTTACAAAATTAAAAAGATGTTTGAAGCAAGTGGTGGTATTATTAACTTTACCGATGAAGAATTATTGTTCGCAGCATTCCATCATGATTTAGGAAAGTTAGGGGATGGTAAAGAACCATATTACTTACCACAAACATCTGATTGGCATCAGAAGAATAAGAAGGAATACTTTACTCATAATCCAAAGTTACAATACTTTGATGTAACTGATAGAGCATTTTGGTTATTAAATCAATATGGAATAAAATATACTCAGAAAGAACAATTGGGTATTCATATGGCTGATGGGTTGTACAATGATGCTACTAAGAAGTATTTCATTTCTTACAACGAAGATTTTCAAGTAAAAACCGATTTACCATATATTCTACATTGGGCTGACCATATGAGTACTAGAATAGAGAATTCAGAATATCGTAAATCAACTGGAATGTATGACAATATTTCCGAAAACTTTTAATAAATCGGAAAAAAAGTCATATTTAATCAATTGGTATGGATTTGGTAATATATAGATTGTATGTTTAACTTAAAAAAAGAAAAGTATGATTTTTACAATTGATAATTTATTTAATGAACTAGCTCCTCTAAGAAATGAGAAGTTTAATTGGGATTCAACACTCCCAAACAATCAAGGAAACTATTCCATCACTACATTAGAAGATGGTAAACAAGAACTTATTGTAAGTGTTGTAGGACACAATCCAAAGAATGTGGATGTTGATGTTACTGAAGGTATTATTACAGTTAAAGCAATTGCCGAAAAGGTAAATGCAGTAGTTGGTGATGTAAACCTACAATTCAAAGTTGGAAAAGATTTTGATGGAACAACATCAGAAGCATCCATTGAAAATGGTGTATTAAGAATTGTTATGGACAAAAAAGAAGAACGAAAATCTAAAAAAATAAAGGTTAGATTTTAGTTTTAGTAGTATTAATCAAATGAAGGGGGGTTGATAAAAATCTCCCTTTTTTGATTATTTAATATTTATATATACGAATAAAGAATGTTATTATGAAAGTAGAATACAAAGAAAAGGTAAATTCATACTTAGATGGAATAGATAATTCCAATAAAGTAATTGGTGAAATGTTGGAAGGAAAAAGACCTTCTAATCAAGCAGATGCCTTAAAGTTAACGCAGAAGATTCAAAGGTTATTGGAGCTTGCTCGAACTTTAATTGGCTAAACCCCACATGAAATTTAGAACTTTATTGTTAGGATTATCAGCATTGTTTGTAGCATTCAATGCAGCGTTCTTTTCCGTAAGTGGTTTATCTAAACTATTTGCAGGAGCAGCATTCTCCGTAATAATAATGGCTAGTTCATTAGAACTTGCTAAACTTATAACTGCTAGTTATCTATACAACTATTGGGAAAAGATAAACAAATCATTTAGATTGTATCTAAGTGGGGCAGTTATTATTTTAATTCTAATTACTTCATTGGGTATCTATGGATTTCTAACTTCTGCATTTCAAGATACATTTAATCAATTCACTATAAAAGAAAAACAATTAGCATTCTTAGAACAAAAAGAAAAGTTTTGGGGTGATGATGTAATAAGATATGATGAGGAACTTAAAAGAATTAGCAGTAACATTAGTACTCTTTCTAATGCGAAATCTCAATCAATCGAAGTACGAGACACCTCGGTGGTTGGGGGCGTTAGACGAACAATC
>Ga0209634_1003428_pt1 | contig 10694 bp, 7 predicted proteins | sample LinPmetageLP40_FD_184043 | JGI IMG/M metagenome (GOLD analysis project Ga0209634, IMG submission 184043) | Marine viral communities from the Pacific Ocean - LP-40 (SPAdes) (version 2) | ecosystem: Environmental > Aquatic > Marine > Oceanic | place: Pacific Ocean | collected 2010-08-26 | reverse complement strand
ATGAAGGCGAGGATCAAAAGGATGGCAAAGCCAGTGAGTGCGAGTTCCATGGTCTTGCCCCTTACTCGTAGGATTGCGGTGAATGCGGTGGCGGAGTGCGCTTTTCGTCGCGCATCGCTGCAAGAGTGGCTACGACCGCCAAGAACGCCAGAACGGTCATGATCCCGACGATCCAGATCATCGGCAGTCTCAGAACAACCGTGGTTTCGGGGTAGTGAGTCAGGTCCCAAAATCGCCAACCTAGTATGATCGCGACCGCCAGCACACCGATTAGCGTGCACACATCGAAAAGGCTGCGATACCCGCGCCGGAAGTGCTTGAGCAGGAACGGTTCGAACAGTGAAACGTTGACATGCCCCCGGTCACGCGTGACGGCAAACATGCCGGCAAACACCAAAACTCCGAGCAGCAATTGTGTCATCTCGGCTGACCCGAAAATGGGACTGCCGAAAAAATACCGCATGACCACTTCGGCGCAGGTCACTGCGGTCATGGCGACAAGGCAAAGTGCGCCTAAAATGATTGTCAGTTTGCGGATGATAGGCATCGCACCCTCCCATGCGGTAATGCGCGGCGACAATTGACGCCACGCACGATCTTGATCAGTTGGAACCGGCTGCCGCGACCCGCGCCCGCGTGTCTTCGATCAACGCCATGCCATCGAGCCCGTAGGCGGACTGGACAGCATTCGACCAGTTTTGCGCAACTCCGTTCGCAGCCTCCTGCATGGTGGCCAGCAGACCGTCGTCGATAGGGGCAAATGTCACACCCATGTCTTCCAGTTGGGCGCGCGCTTCATCATCGGCGATGTCGGTTGCAGCACCCAGTCGTGCCGCCAGCGCGGAACCCGACAGCTCGGAAATGGCTGCCCGCTCCTCATCCGAAAGACGATCCCAAGCGCGTTGGTTAAAGAAGATCGAGAAGCTTGCGGACTGAAGCGCTGGCTCCATCTCGACGCAGGACTTGGTGTACGGCGCCACACCGAAGGCGACGATCGTTTCCATCGTGACGCCGAGGTGTGCATCAACCGTGTTGCGTGATGTCAGTTCCTGAAGCTGCACAGCCGGGGAGGCTGTGATTGCCAGATCCATCGCCGCAAGCGTATCAGCAATGGTTCCGGGCAACGCCCAGACGCGGCGGCCTTGCAGGTCATCCAGCGTCGTGATCGGTGTGTCTGTGGTCGAGCACAGATAGGTCGGTCCGAGATGGAACCCAGACACCACCTCGACACCGCGCAGGTCTTCGACCTCGGCGAAAGTGTCGCGATAGGTCTCCCAGAAGGCCACCGACATCGCCTCGCTGTTGCCAAGATCGATGAAAGGCATCTGGGTCAACATTGTTCCGGGCGCATTTTGCGCAAGAAAGCCGTTAAAGATGAAGCCGCCATCTGAAACGCCGTTGCGAACGGCATCAACGATGCCCGGCGGCGGCGCGACGGACTGGGGCGGGAATGTGACCGAAACTTCTCCGCCGGTGGCCTCAGAGATGTCAGCAGCCCAAGCTTCAAAGACCGGCCATGCGAAATGGGTTGGCGGGAAAAAGATGTTAAACGTGAGTTCCGTTTCCGCAGCCGCGGGTCCGGCGAATGTGGTGGCTATTAGAAGTGCGGCACTCAGAGACTTGCGCGTCATGTTAGGTCCTCCCTTAGATAGACGTACGACTGTCAAACCTGACTAATGCCTCGACGCGATAATAATCAAAGACATTTCTCAAATCGCGATTTGCTCTACTTATCACTCATTGAGCTTGTCCGTCTTCGAATGCACATCGCCAGCGCATCTGCTGCTGGCGTCAAGGGGTAACCGGCTCGCGTCATCAAAGAAATCTTGAGCGGTTCAATGCTTTCCCGAATGGGGATCGGCAAGATGCGTGCAAATTTCTGCATCTTTTCCAGAAGAAGAGCCGGAAATGTGCAGATCGCACCAAGGTCCTCCACCAAAGCCAAAGCGCCAATATAGGACTCCGACGTCGTCGTTGCGTGCGGCGGCGTAAAGCCGTTATCTATGAAAGGCTGACGAAAAATGTCACCAGGTCCACCCGGCGCACCGATCATTATCCACTGGGCGCCGGTCAGCTCGCCCAACGTTCCGGCCTTCAAGAGCGGCGAGTCGGCCGAGGTCACTACCTGAATAGGTGTTTCAATCAGTTGCTCGACCGTGATTTCACGTGCCATGCCAATTGGTGGTGTCGGACCGATCAGTATGTCGGTGCGACCTTCGCGCAATGGTTTCAATGCCCCGGGGAACAACCCGCTCGACAGCCGGACATCGATGTTTGGGTGGGACTTCCTGAAAAGCGTCAAGGCACGAGGCATGATCCTCATGGCGGCAAGAGGCGAGACGCACACATGAACTGCCCCTACCTGCTCTCCGCGAAGCTGCGCGACTTCTTCATCAAGTCGGTCAATCTCTGACGTGATGGTCCGGGCCCGCAGCAGGACGCGCTCCCCGATCTCGGTCAGCTCCACACCCCGCGAGGTGCGCGCGAATATCGCGATGCCGAGTTCATCCTCGGCCTGACGCAGCGTTTGGGTCAAGGCTGGCTGCGACTTGCCCAATGCCGCAGCTGCCGCGCGCAGACTGCCATGCTCTGCAATAGCAACGAGAATCTGAATATGTTGAACTTTCATGCGATAAGAGGAAATTATACGTGACGGTTTTTCAAGTCTTTTCTTGATCGTGACCGCTGTCGTAGGGTTTCTCCGATCCAGGAGGAAGAAATGACACAACTGACCTATGCAGTGACCGGCGTTGCCAGCGGTATCGGAGCGGAACTGGCTCGGATCCTGAAACAGCGTGGCGACCGTGTGATCGGCTTCGACATTCGGGAAACCTCGGAAAATCTCGACAGGTTCATCCCGCTTGATCTCAATGATCCGGAAAGCATCGCCCAAGCCGCCGCGCAGGTTGACCAGCCGCTCGACGGCTTGTGCAACAACGCCGGCCTTCCGCCCCGTGACGGACTGGAAGAAACGATCCTCCAGGTCAATTTCCTCGGCACAAGGTCCTTCACGAAGGCGCTTTTGCCAAAGCTTCGCGCCGATGCGTCCATCGTCAACATGGCCAGCCGTGCCGGCCACGGCTGGCGCGAAGGCGCAGAGCAGGTCAAGCGCCTGGGTCGGTTGACCCGTCGCGACCAGTTGGCGCAGTTCATCGCCGCCGAGAAACTCGACGCGACGCGGTGCTACAATCTGACAAAGGAGGCCGTCATCCTCTGGACGGTCGCCGAGGCCGAAGCGATGGTGAACAAGAAACTCAGGGTCAATTCACTGAGCCCCGGCGGGATCGCGACCGGTATTCTGGGTGACTTCCAGAAGGCGTTCGGAACGAAGATGGCCCGCAACGTCGAACGCGCGGGCCGGCCAGGGAAACCAGATGAGATCGCCGAGGTAGCGGCCTTCCTGCTGTCGCCAGCCTCGAATTGGATCAAAGGTACCGATATTGCCATTGATGGCGGCATGGGCGCCTTCAACCAGGCCGACGCCATGGACCTTCACGGACTGCGCCTGCCGGAACAGGAGACTGCCGCATGAATACCAGGACTCAAATTGCAGATGGCATCCCGGTATCCCCGGTTGATTTCTATTCCGACGAGACTATCCGAGATCCCTACCCGGTTTACGAAGAGCTCCGCGCGCTGGGTCCGGTCGTCTACCTTGAAAAGCACGACCTCTACGCGCTGCCTCGGTACCAAGAGGTCAGCGAGGTGCTGCGCCAGCCCTTGCGCTTCGTCAATTCGCGCGGTGTGTCGCCCTTGCAGAAGGTCAACGATATCCTCGTTGGTTCGACCCTGAACTCTGACCCGCCCCAGCACGATCGCACGCGCGCGGTGACATCCGAGCCTCTGCTGCCGGGCGCGTTGAAAGAGATCGAGCCGCGCCTGAAAGCAGCCGCCGACGGCCTGATCGATACGTTGTGCGCGCGTGGCAATTTCGACGCTGTTTCCGATTTCGCACAGTACCTGCCCGTCACCATCGTCGCGGAGCTAGTCGGCCTGCCGCAAGCCGTGGATCACAAGCAGATGCTGAAATGGGCCTCGGCGACCTTCAACCTCTTCGGGACTGAGAACGAACGCACACGTCAGGCTTTCGAAGATCTCAAGGACCTGCGCGACTTCCTGCTTGAATACGGGCGCCCCGAAAAACTGAAAGACGGCGGCTGGGCCAAACGCATTTTCGAAGTGGGCCCGGAGCGCGGGATCTCCTATGAGACCTGCGCTCAGCTGATGCGCGACTACATCAACCCCTCGCTCGACACAACGATTTCGACCACCGGGCAGATCATCAAGTTCCTCGCCGACCATCCAGGCGAATGGGACAAGATCCGGGCCGATGCCTCGCTCATTCCAAACGCGGTCGAGGAAGCGGTACGTATGGCGACACCGATCCGCGCCTTCACGCGATATGTAGTCGAAGACTCCAAGATCGCGGAACACGCGATCCCTCAGGGCAGCCGCGTCCTTGTGATGTATGCCAGCGCCAACCGAGACGAGCGCAAGTTCCCCGACCCCGACCGTTTCGACGTGACCCGCGATGTGCATGACCACGTCGGCTTTGGCCAGGGCGTGCACATGTGCATGGGGATGCATCTGGCGCGCCGCGAGATCATTCTGCTGGTGGAGGCCCTGCGGCGCCGTGTTGAACGGTTTGAGCTGCTCGGCGCGCCCGAGATCGCGATGAACAACTCGATCCGTGCCTTTGCCCGGATGCCGGTCACGGTGCATCTGGCCGACGCGGTGCTGGAGGACAAGGACACCGGCACCAGTGAGGACTCTCCCTGGCTGGATGTGACCATCGCCCTACACGAAGGCACCGCAACGGATACCGTGAGCCTGGAATTGCAAAGCGCGGACGGCGCCCCGTTGCCTGCCTACGAGGCGGGCGCGCATGTGGATGTTTACGTCAAGTCTGGCCTTATCCGGCAATACTCCCTGACAGGCGACCCGGAGGATCGGTCTAAATACCGCCTTGGTGTACTTCTCGACCCCAATTCGCGGGGCGGTTCTGCGGCGATCCACGCCAAGTTCAAGCAAGGTTCGACAATCCGGATCGGAAAGCCGCGCAACAACTTCCCGATTGTCAAAGGTGCTGGCCATTCGATCCTGTTCGCGGGCGGCATCGGCATTACACCCATGCTGGGCATGGCCTATGCGCTCGAGGCCGCCGGCGCCTCGTGGGAGATGCATTACTGCGGACGGACCCCCGACCGCCTCGCCTTTCGGGGCGAGCTTGCCCGCTTTGGCGACAAGGTTCAGGTGCATGTCGATAGCGGGTCGAAGGACCAGCAACTTGACATCAACGCCGTGCTTTCCGGCGCCGCGCCCGACCGGCATCTCTACGTCTGCGGGCCGAATGGCTTCATGGATTTCGTTGTGCGCTCAGCCGAGGAGCAAGGCTGGAGCAAGGACACTGTCCACCTGGAGCGCTTCGGTGCCGAGGTGAACACCGACGGCGCGCCCTTCACCGTTGTGGCGAAGAAGTCCGGCAAGAGCTTCGAGGTTCAACCCGGTGAAACGATTGCGCAGAAGCTCGAGGTAAACGGTATTGCCGTGCAGGTCTCCTGCCAGTCGGGTGTCTGCGGCACATGCCTGACGAAGGTGCTCGAAGGCATGCCCGACCATCGGGACCTCGTGCAGACGGACCTGGAAAAGGCGTCCAATGCACAGATCACCGTCTGCTGCTCACGCTCGAAGACGAAAACGCTAGTGCTGGACGTCTGATGGCCAGGCCCAAGAACATCCTTTTCATCATGTTCGACCAGCTCAGGTGGGATTACCTGAGCTGCGCCGGGCATCCCCACCTGCACACGCCGCACATCGACGCGCTAGCAGCGGAGGGGGTGCGGTTCACTCGCGCCTATGTCCAGTCGCCAGTTTGCGGCGCCTCACGGATGAGCTTCTACACCGGGCGTTACGTGCATTCGCATGGCGCGACCTGGAACCGCGTGCCGCTGAAAGTCGGCGAGCGGACGATAGGCGACCATCTGCGTGACGCCGGGATGAACTGTTGGCTCGTTGGCAAGACCCATATGAAGGCCGATGACGAAGGCATGGCCTGGCTCGGTATCGACCGCGACAGCGTGATCGGCGCACGGGTCGAGCAATGCGGTTTCGATGTCTGGGAACGCGACGATGGTATGCGCCCCGAGGGGCCCGACGGGCTCTACGACGAAAAGTATGGTGCCGCGGTCTACAACGACTGGCTGCGCGACAAGGGCTATCACAGCGCGAACCCGTGGCACGACTTCGCGAACAGCGGCCGCAAGGACGACGATCCCGAGGAACTGGCCTCGGGCTGGTTCCTGAAGAACGCGCGCAAGGCCGCCGTGATCCGCGAGGATGACAGCGAAACGCCCTACATGACGTCGCGCGCGATCGAGTTCATGGAACAGGCCGACGACACGCCCTGGTGCCTGCACCTGAGCTACATCAAGCCGCACTGGCCTTACATCGCGCCGGCACCCTATAACGACAAGTACGGGCCGGAGCATGTCCTGCCGGTCGCCCGCCACGAGCGCGAGCTGACCGAGGCGCATCCGGTCTTCAAGGCCTTCATGGAAGGCCGCATCGGCAAGGCGTTCAGCCGCGACGAGGTGAGAGATGCTGTTATCCCCGCCTATATGGGCCTGATCAAGCAATGCGACGACCAGATGGGGCGGCTTTTTGCATGGTTGAAAGAAACCGGTCGCTGGGATGACACGCTGATCGTGCTGACCTCCGATCACGGGGACTATCTGGGCGATCACTGGATGGGCGAGAAGGACCTGTTCCACGAACCGTCCGTGAAGGTCCCGCTGATCGTTCGCGATCCCGGCCCCGAGGCCGACCGCACCCGCGGTACCACCTGCGCCGCATTGGTCCAGGCGATCGACCTCGCGCCGACTTTCCTCGAGGTCGCTGGCGGCGAGGCGCGGCCGCATATACTTGAAGGACGGTCGCTCATACCGTGGCTGCACGGCAAGACCCCGGAGTGGCGTGAATACGTGGTCAGCGAGTACGACTATTCGGTGAATCCCGCGGTGTCGAAACTGGCAAAGAATCCGTCCTCGGCGCGGCTTTTCATGATCGCCGATGAGCGATGGAAGTTCATGCACGCCGAGGGAATGCGCCCCCAGCTCTTCGACATGGAGGCCGACCCGTTCGAGTATGTCGACCTGGGCGAGAGCGCTGCGCACGGCGACATCATCGCGCGGATGTACGACCGCCTGGCGACCTGGGCGCGCCGCCTGTCGCAGCGCACCACCCGCTCCGATGCACAGATCGTCGCGGAACGCGGACGCTCGCCGACGCGGGGGATCACGCTCGGCGTCTACGATGAGGACGACATTCCCTCTGCGATGACGCGGTTCTACCGCGGCAAGCCGCGTCCCGATCCATCCTCCTGACATGACGCGCCTTTCGCTTTTTCCCGCGCGCCGCTGGCTGCGCGGTGTCTCTCCGTCTTCGCTCAAGGCCGATCTCGTCGCTGGGCTGACCGGCGCGGCGATCGTCCTTCCACAAGGGGTGGCGTTCGCGACGATCGCCGGGCTGCCGCCCGAGTTCGGCCTCTACACCGCAATGGTCACGGCCATCGTGGCAGCGCTCTTCGGCTCGTCCATGGTCATGGTATCCGGGCCGACCACCGCGATTTCGGCGCTGCTCTTCGCGACGCTCGAAAGCATCGCCATCCCCGGATCGGCGCGCTACGTCGAGCTTGCCCTCCTGCTGACCCTTCTGGTCGGGCTGTTCCAGATCCTGGCCGGCGTTGCACGTCTCGGAGGGCTTGTCTCCTTCGTGTCGCATTCCGTCATCGTGGCCTTCACTGCGGCAGCCGCGTTGCTGATCGCGGTCAGCCAGCTTGCGGGTGTCCTCGGCGTCACCGTGCCGGGTGGGGGCAATGTCATTGAGCGTGTTCACCGGGTGGCGGAAGCGGCAGGCGATGTGAGCCTCTTGGCGGTCATGATCGCGGCCGCCACATTCGTGACGGTAGCGACAAGCCAAACCCTCGCACCGCGCCTCCCGGGCTTCCTTATTGCACTCGGGGTCGGCGCCGGTGTCGCCGCCCTGACCGATGCGGCAAACCGGGGCGTCGAAATGCTCGGCGCGATTCCGACCGCCCTGCCCGGATTCACACCGCCGAACATCCAGTGGTCCGACATCGCCCTGCTTGCCCCCGGCGCTGCGGCAGTGGCACTCGTCGGCCTGCTGGAGGCGATCTCGATTGGTCGGACCTTCGCCATCCGGCGCAAGGAACCCTTTGCGCCAAATCAGGAAATGATCGGCCAGGGCCTCTCGAACGCGGTGGGCAGCTTTTTCAGCTGCTACGCCGGGTCGGGCTCGTTCACCCGCTCCGGCGTGAACGCGGAATCGGGCGCCCGCACCCCCCTTGCCGCAATATTTGCAAGCCTTTCCCTCGCGGCGATCCTGCTCGCTTTCGGCAGCTATATCACCGTAATCCCAAAACCGGCCATGGCGGGCCTCATCGTCTATGTCGCTTGGCGGCTGATCGACAGGAAGGAAATCCTGCACATCGTCCGGACCTCAAGGCCAGAAACCCTGATCCTCATGCTCACGCTCGGGGCCGGGCTACTGCTAGAGCTGGATTTCGCGATCTATGTCGGGGTGATCGCGTCCTTCTCGGTCTTCATCTACGAAAGCTCCCACCCATCGCTTCGCGTCAGTGCGCCGATGATCTCCGCATCGGGTCGGCGCAAGTTCAGGAACGCCGATCTGCACGGGGTCCCTGAATGTCCTCAATTGGTGTCGGTGCGCCTCGACGGACCTCTCTACTTCGGGTCGGTCGAACATGTGGAGGCGGAGTGGGAGTCACTGCGGGCAAAGCGGCCCAGGCAGATACACGTGATCTTTTACCTCAAGGGCGTCGGCAAGATCGACCTGTCAGGAGCTGATTTCCTAATTCACGCCATCCGCGAGATCAGGGCCGAAGGCGGAACGTTCAGAATTATCGCGCTCTTTCCGCCGCTTCTCGAATGCCTACGCCGTTTCCACGTCCTAGAAGAACTTGACGAAAATTGCCTACACATCTCGAAGGGCGATGCCGTCGGCGCCGCCGTCCTGCAGCTCGACCACAGCATCTGCGCGACCTGCACCAGGCGCGTTTTCACAGAATGCGCTGATCTGCCGGGAAGGCAGAACGTGGACCAAGGAGATAATGGTTGAGCTTTGGAATGGCGCAGCTCACCCATCTGTCCATCGAGTAAGGGTCGCGCAATCGAATACCTGTAGACGCGGCTGGCCCGTGCATATCTCACGACGGCGGCTTGGGAAAAGCGCGGTCGAAACATGAACATCTGCTGCACACGACACCGCCCAAGCCTCTCCAGTGGGCAGTGCACCAATGCGCGACCTGCCTTTGACGTAAGCGGTGCGCCAGCCCTGTGGTTTCGGCTAGATGTAGGTTGGGGCCTGTTATTCGAAATACTCGCAGGAATCTCGGATCTTACGCATATCGATCAATGCACCCTTCTCGCCTACCACCGCTTTGGACAATGCATGCCCATTTCGTATAGCGACTGGGATATCTGCTCCCACAAAGCGGCGAGCTAAGTAGGCCCCGTTGAAGCTGTCTCCAGCACCCGTCGTGTCAACCGCGGCCACGGCCTGTAGCACATCAATTTCGCCCTTGTCGTCGTCTCGTACGTAACATGTCGGTTTGACACCGTTTTTAACGACAATCTCTTGGGCCCCAAGGCGTCTGTAGCGCGTGATCGTGTCCCACGGATCAGAATCTCCAAAAGCAAGAGCTTCGTCGTCGAAGGTTGGCAAGACTACGTTTGCCAGGCTGGCGGCAGTTTCAATGGTTCGCCGCATCGTGACTGGGTCTTCCCAGAGACGCGGACGAATATTCGGGTCGAATGCAATCTTCGTCCCTGCTTGTTTCAAATGACTTAGGACATCGAGAAAGCCTTTGCGATGGTCGGGCAGAAGGATCGCCAGCGTGATGCCGCTCGCATAGACGATATCCGAAGATGCCAAGGTCTCTCCCAGCCGAACCGGTTCCGATGCTAGGTGCCGGGCAGCGGATTGTCCCCGCCAATAGCTAAAACTGCGCTCGCCCACGTCATCCGTCTCGATGGTATAAAGACCGATCGTGCGCTCTTGCTCACGCTCAAGCAGGTCAGTGGATATCCCGGAGTTTGTGAGGAAATCGCAAAAGCTGTTTGAAAAGCCGTCCTGTCCGACCCGAGACAAGAATTGAATAGCCACGTCATCGTTTGGCAGAAGCGCACGCAATGCCCAGCCTACATTCAAGGTATCCCCCGCAAAACCTTGCAGCCAGTGTTGATCGTCGCCGCGCCGGAACTCGACCATTGCCTCGCCAATACAAGTAATGGTTTTCCGCATCATTGTGCCACAGCCATCCATTCGGATTTTTTGCCGGTTGAAGGGACCGCATCCGGATCGGACAGCGCAAGCAACGTGCGGCTGACATTGCCGAGATGCCGCCATGTCGCAGCACGTGCACTTTCCGGATCGCGGGCCTCGATCGCGGCGAGGATTTCGTTGTGATCGGCCGACCAGGCCCGACGGTAGTCGTCGTCGAAGATGCGAGAATGCAGCCGGCTCCATAGCTCGGACGCCTGTCGCAAGGACCACAACTGCCCCATTGTGGCGATCAGTGCGTCGTTCTGAGTGGCCTCGGCCAGCAGCGTGTGGAACCGCTTATCGCCTTCATAAGACCCGCGCCTATCCTCTAT
>Ga0209634_1003427_pt1 | contig 10697 bp, 11 predicted proteins | sample LinPmetageLP40_FD_184043 | JGI IMG/M metagenome (GOLD analysis project Ga0209634, IMG submission 184043) | Marine viral communities from the Pacific Ocean - LP-40 (SPAdes) (version 2) | ecosystem: Environmental > Aquatic > Marine > Oceanic | place: Pacific Ocean | collected 2010-08-26 | reverse complement strand
TGAACAAAAAAAAGGTAGGCAATCTTACCTACCTCTTTTATAGTTCTGATTAGTTAATTATCTTAGTTACCGTAATAAATTACGTCTGAAGCTACTCCGATTTGCGCACCTGCAGCCATTCTCATAACTACTCTTACGTTGTCCGAGCCATCATACTGGCTTACGTCAATTACTCTTGCTTCTTGTGTATCTGACAATAAAGAAACACCGTAGTACAAGTTAGAAATTTGTGCAGCTAACATTCTGTCGTTTGGAAGACCTTCAGCCATAAACAACTTGATACCATCAAAAGTAACACCGCCACCGTCAGCATACCACATTGTACCTCTGTTGTCAACACCGTTGTTTGATGTTGCAGCTACAGAGAATCCTCCGAGTGCGCGCACATAAGCGGCCATTACGTTTCGGCTGACAAATATTCTTGTATCCTCATAACCAAAAATATTAGTTTCAGAATTGATTTTGTCAACAACTTCACCTAATTTATCTATTACGTTTGCAGCAGTAACCGCAGCAGGAGCAATAATGTTAGCACCCGGTAGTTGTGCAGCAGCCAAGACAGTAAATCCACCATCTGTAAGACCACCTGCAGCACCTGCAGCACCTGCCCAAAGTGTAGTTTCCATTTCAGAAGCTACTTTTCCTGCAACATATCCTAAAAGATAATCTTGAAAAGACTTAGGTAAATCTGAAAACTGAGAAGCACCCATTTCAAGTGATTGAAAAGTGTTGAAGAATTGTGACTTACACAATTGCATATTTACTTGCAGTTCGTTAGTTGTTAATACTTTTTCTGTTAGCGTAACAGTTGAACCTGCAGCGTCGAAGTCGCAAGTAGCGTTAGCTAATAAAGCAGAAGTCGCTACGTTTTGTAGTACTTCTTTAAATTTTACATTTGGGAGTACAGTTACTCCACCGCCATCAATAGTAGATGGACTTAAAAGTGCAGCAGAAATATATTTCCCTGCAAATTGACCGGCATAAGTGGTCGTGATTGTTGGTTCAGCCATTTTTGTTTATTTATTTATTAAAATTTGTTATTTACTTAGTTTTGCGAATACTCTATCCATAGTCGTCTGTGGTTTATTTTGACCGTAGGATTTAAGATCCATTTTTTGTTCGTTTTCCGGGTTGTGTGAAATAGGTTTAACCGCAGGTTCTTCGTTTGAAAGTTCAACAACTTCTTCAGTAGTTACTTCTTCTTTTGTTTCTACTTTAGAAAGATGCTCTATTTCTGCTTTCAATTCTTCGTTCTCTTTTTTCAAAGCTTCGATTTCAGTAAAGAAAGTTTCTTTTACAATAGACTCTACAGTTTTCTTAACAGGTTTTTCTGCTGCCATTTCTTCTTCTACTACTTCGTCTTTTACTTCAACTTCTTCTTCAACGTCTACTTCTTCTTCACGATCAACAACTTCTTCTTTCTTAATTTCAAAGATTACACCTTCTTCTTTGATCACAAGAATTTCTTCTTCTTCACCATCAAGTTTGTATTCACCTTCCGGCATTGGAATACGTTGGTCGTCTTCTGTTACAATTACAACTTGAAAACCTGCAGCAAATTCTTCTGCTTCGATTCGTGTTTGTCCGTCTTCTAAACGACGTTCTGCTAACTTAACTTCCATTCCTAAAAGTTCTCTTACTTTGTTTAAAATATTGTTGTCTTTCATTTTTTTGTTTATTCGTGTTTATAGATTTTTTCTTAAATTGTCTTGCATTTTTTTGTATTTAGAAATAGGCAATTTTAAACCTAAATCTTTTGCTGCTGCTTCTGCTTTTTGTAAATTTTTGTCAAATATATTTAAAAGGTTTTGCGCTTTTTTAACTTTTGAAGCTTTGCTTTTTTCAGATTTTTCAATTTCTTTTTGCCTCTTATCAACTGCGTTTTCGTTTGAAATTAATATATCAGTATCCTCTTTTAGCTTTTGCTTTGCGTTACTTAATTTATTTTCAAGGTCTATAAATTTATCGCGTGACTTTTCTTTGTTTGCTTCAAGCTTTGATTTTGCTTTTAAATAGCCATCAATAGACTTTTCCATATCTAAAATACGATTGTTGTCCTTTTTTAAATCGTTTATTATATCCACTCCTTGATCTAACGCTTTGTCTAAATCGTCGATAAGTCCAAGTTCTACTTTCTGTGAAGCTAATTCTGTCTTCTTGTCTGCTTTAGCAAGTTTGCTAAATACTTTGTTTAATTGTGGATTCATATATATATAACTTTAATTTTATTTATCTGTTGCATTTTCGTTTTAATTCGCTGCTATACAAGCCGTGCAGTCTGCATATAAGTTGACTGTCTTAGCGTGGTTTCCATCTTTAGTTTCTGTTGATAAGATAGTATAACAACCGTTGTGGTGATGGTTTGTAAACGTAATAAAGTATACGTTGCCTATTGTTAATTCCGATTCGTGTATATGTAGATTTATTTCGTGGTTGTGTTCACAATGCTTTGCTTTGTACTTGTAAGCACCTGTTGTGTCTTCTTTAGTTACGTTGCCTATGCCTTGCGCCCATATAGAACCATCGCAGCACTTAACATCGTAAGTTCCATCTTCGCATAAACACGCACGATTGCCTCCTAAAATACCTTGTTGCATTTTCTTTGTTTTATTTTCTTACGCACTTACCTTTTACCTTTTTATAACCTGTAGGGCATTTGTCGTACATATTAACCGTGTGCATTTCGCCTACCATAAACCAAGTCTTGCCTTCGTATTCGTGTTCGTGTATACCTTCAACACCTAAGTCTTTAGCCATCTCTTTAGCTTTGTCTTCTGTTGCGTATGCAAGTCTGTCGTCTATGATTGCAAAGTCTTCGTCTATAAGCATACTTGCTAAGTCTTGACGTTCGATTTGCTTTAGCTTAGATTCTGCCCAAGTCTTTGCAGATTTGCCACCCCACAATAAGTAAGAAATATATCCACAACTTTCTTTGTCGCCTTGATCGTAGTAAACTTCTGCCCTACTTAAATACAAAAACATTCGCTTTATTGTCTTTTCGCTTACAGGTTCACCGTTAGCTAACTGTTGCGCCCGAACCTTACCAACTTGTGTTGCGCATTTGTTGTTTACTGCTTCATTAAGTTCTATGCCTCTTTTAGCGTTGTTCTTTACGCTATCCGGGTAGTCGCTATAAGATTCTAATTCTTGTTTGCTTAGAAGTTCTTTAAGTTCTTCTACTGTAAACCTTTCTTCTAAGTCTTCTAAAGTCTCCGTGTTTAAGTCGTACTTGTCTGCAAAATATCCTTCTATACTGAAACCTTTTATTTCTCCTTTCTTTGCTTTGTCGTAGATATCGTCGTTGTCTATTTTCATTGAAACCATCCAAGTTCCTACAGGCATATCCATTCCGTAAATAGCTGACTTATCTTGCTTACTATTTTCTACTATCCAAGATTCTACTATTGTAGTTCCTTGTACATTTTCTGAATGCTCTAAAGTTGCGTTTTGGTGATTAGACTTTTTAAAGAATAGTTCACTTGCCTTTCTAACTGTCGCTTCTGAAAAATATATATAGTATTCTTCGTCTGTTTTGTCGTTACGTCTGTAAATTTGTTTGTTAGGTACTAAAGCTGCACCCATAAGAATACGCTTTTCGCTATCTACTTCTTTAAGTAAGACTTCGTGTTTATTTAAAGCAATGAACGATTCTTCAATTGCCGGTTGTGAAACTACCGAAATAGCTTCTATACCGCTTTGTTCGTCTGTTTCGTCTATTACAAGTTCTACAATTCTCATAACTATATAACTTTTATTTGGTTAAAGTGTTGCATTTTGTACTCTGTTTCTATCTAATGCTTGTGCAGTTGTAACTTCGCCACTAACTACAAATGCTTGTGTTGGTTGTTGTTGTAAACTTGCTAATTGGTTTACACCACTATCACCCACTACGTTAAAATTAGGTGCTTGTACTGTTGGTACAGAAATATTTCCTGTATCTCCACCACTATCACCTTGACCAAATTGACTTGAAGCAATCTTAACTATGTTTGCAGCACCAACCGCCGCCGCAATTCCTGCTTCTACAAACTGAGCGCCTGTTGCTAATTTAATAGGGTTACCACCTGCCGTTAAAGCGCCTGTTACTGCTAAAGCCGTATTTGTTACTGCTGCCGCCAAGTTAAAAGCTTTTTGTATTTTAAATTGCTTTTCCGCATCTTTTGCGTTTTGCGTATTAAAACTACCTACTAAATCTGCAATAGCAGTAAATGAAGCACTTGCAAGTTCTAATTTCTTTCTATTAGTTAATACATCAAGGTCTTCAACTTTTTTATTTTTATCTGTTTCAATTTTTACTTCTTCCTCTGCAAATTTTTGCTTTACGTCGTTAAGTTCATTTAGTCGTGCAATTTCAATTTCTTCTAATGCTTCAGCATTGCCCTGAGCCATAGCTTGTAATATGTCGTACTTTTCTTCTACTAATAAGACTTCGTTTTCTTGTTCGGTTCTGAACCTGTCTTCGTTTTCTCTTTGTATTTCATCAAGCTTTTGTTGTAATGCAATTTCTTCGTTTATTTCGTCTTCTAAAGCTTTTTGGGCATCTGCTTCATACTTTTCATCTGCTCTTTTTTTCTCGTTTAAATGTTCTTTATAGCTATCCGTTTTTTTCTTATTGTTGTTTAGCGTATTAATAGCTAATTGATTTTCGCTATTTAAAACATCTTCATTTAAAGTAAGCAATTCCTCTTGAAGCTTTAAAGTTTCTTCAGTTAATGCATTGGCTAATGCACTGTCGCCTAAAGCATCAGTAATAAATTTACGCGCTTGAAGTTGTAGATTAAGTTCTTTTATTTTTTCTTTTTGTATTGCAATACTGTCTTCAATTTTTTGTTGCCTTAAATTGAAACTGCTTTTACCCTCTGCTTCAAGCATTGCTATTTCCCGATCAAATTGCGATTGCCTTTTATTAAAAGATATTTCTCTTGCTTTGCGTTCTTCTTTTATTCGTTCAATTTCGTCTTCTGCTCTTTTTCTTCTTTCAGCATCAAGTTTATTTTCTTCAAAGTTTGTGATTCCAATAAAATCTGTAAAATCTTTAAACATTTGTATTGCCCCATCAAGAACATCTGTAAACGTGCCAAGAGCAACAACCACCGCAACAACTGCAGAAACAATTAAAATAATAGGATTTAAATTCATTGCAAAATTAAACGCTGCTTGTGCTTTAGCTGCTATCCCTGTTTTTCCACCTAATTCTCTATAAGAGTCACTTAAACCCTGAACACCTTGTTGAATAGCTAAAGCACTTTGTACTTTTAAAAGAGATTCTTCCAACGCATCACTTTCGTTTCCAAATAAAGCCATTGCTCCTTGCGTAGCTGCAAAGCCGCTTGTAGCGCCATTTAACGCACTACCTAATTTTTGCCCTAATGTAGTTGCTGCGCCATCTACTGCTAAGTCGGTTTCTATTTGAACCTTTCTGTATTCTCCTACTTTATTTAAAAGACCTTGATATTCTTTACTTGCCGTGTCACCTGCTGCTGCTAATTCGTAAAGACGATCCTCTGCTTCACCCATCCTTGCTGTAAGCGGTTGAATGTCACCGTTTGCTTCTTCAAAGGTTTTATTTAAACCCTCTAAAGAATCGTTTGCTACCTTTGTTGCTTTGCTTAAATTATCAAAATCCTTTGCCGCTTCGTTAGCATTGTTTTTGATGTCTATGTCTATAGTTCTTTTTTCTGCCATTACTTAAGAATTTTTGCTACTCGTTTTTTAATTACTGTTTCTCGTTTCTTTTGCTTCCATCCTTCTTTAAAACTTTTCGGCATTGCATAGAGTCCTTTTGCTACTTGTATGTTATAGCTTTCGTCTATGAAGTCGTCTATTTGTAATAAGTCTATTATGTTCTTTAGCATTACGGTTGTTGTTGTATAAGTATTTGGTTTGCTACTGTTGTGCCATCTGCGTAAGTATAGGTAACTGTCAAAGTATATATAGCTACGTTGCCTTCTTCTGTTCTTAAACGTAAAAAGTTCTCCGTGTTTATATAGTTCGCATCGTCTTCAGTTACGATCAATCCTATTGTATCTGTGTTTGCAGGTATGCATACGTTTACTGTGCCATCTGTTGTGAGTGTGCTTGGTGTTATTGTTACACCTGCATCTGTTGTCGTAATAGCTGCACTTACTGCACCATTTGGAAACAGTATTCTAACGTCTAAACATTGTGCGCCATCTGAAGGTTGCAAAGGTTCTATAGGTTCTGCGCCACCTTGACTAATTACATCGCTAAAGTCGTTTAATAAAGTAAAGTTTACTTCGCCTGTAGTAAGGTTGCTGGACATAGAATTTATAATAAATCTTTTGTCTCTAATTATAAGTCTGTCATTTAGTTCTAAGCTTGTAAGTAAGCTTATAGGTAGGTTCGTCTTTACGGTGGTTTCTCTATTCTTTAGATTATACAGGTTGCTTATATAAGGAGAATAATAAACACTAAACAAAGTATTTGGTACAATCGCATCTAACAACGTACTTATATCTGCATTGAAGTTTAGCGTAAAGTTTACGTTTGTATCTATTAAGTCTTGACCAAAAGGCATATACTGACTTTGTTCAGTATGCGATCCTGTATTAAAGCTATAAGCTGCGGCAAGTTGGTCATACATATACAAGACCATTGGCTTCGGTGTGTACTTATTGCCATCCGTGTTTATGGTTTCGCCTATCTGTAGATTAGTGCCTACAAATTTCTGCATCATCATATTTTCAAATGGCAGTTCTACTTTAAAGTCGCCACCATCATAGTCAAATCTTTCTGAAGTGCTACCGTACCCTCTACTTGTTAGGTTTCTAAATATTGTATTTGTTCCACTTTCGCTTTCTTGGTATTTAAATTCTACATTTTCGTAAAGCTTTACCCTGTCTATGTTTATGCTTTCTATGTCGGTGTATTGTGTTATATCTACAACTGCGCCTTTAGCATACCAATCACTTAACGGTTCTATTTGGTATGTATCAGAAGCTATAGGGTAGCAAGTTAAATTAAACTGCTTTAGAATACCGCTAAAAAAAGATTCAACGGTCATATCCGGTAAATAGTTTACTACGCTAATCTGTGCAGTAATTACATAACTTGCTTCTGTTTGAAAACGATTAAATAAGGTTTCTGAAATAATTGGGGATGCACTTAAATTAACAAAACTTACTTGTTGTGAATATCTTACAAATAAATTAAGACTTATTGCGCCTGTAGACCTTACAAAAAATTGATAGTTTCGGGGTGTGTTTATATTATTTGCAAAATCTGCTGCTAACAATGAACCATTACCTGTTCTTTCTATAGTCTGAACAAGTTGACCGTCTAAATAAATATCAATATAATAAATTAAACTTGCATCTGAAATATTGGCAATTGATAAAGTAATATTGTTTTTTGCATTAGTAAAATTACCTGTTGCAGATGGGGGGTTCGGAAAAGATGCTTGTATATTAAATTGGCTTATTGTTAAAGTATCTGTTGCAATATTAAAAAAATCTGTTGCTACTAAACTTGTGTTGTTGTTATTACCAAAAGTAAAAGGACTTTCTAAATTAGCTAAGGTTGGAGGGGTTTGAAAAACAAAAGAATCTGCATTTTGACAATGAAGAAATAAATTTGTAAATTGTTTACTGCTTAAAAAAGTTCCTTGAAAGTTAAGTTGATAATTTAAAGCAATAGAACCAAATATAGTAGACAACTTAATAGCCGGAAATAATTCGTCAAAGTGTATTGCACCTGTTCCTGTACTTGGATTTATGTCTGTGCTTCCTGTGTCGCCATAGGTTAAATTTCTGTCTACTATTAAAGGGTATCTTACTGCATAATCTGTTGATCCATCCGTTATTCTGTCAAGTATTTCTGCTGCAGTATAATCGTGTTTAAACAAGTTAAGTAAAGTTAAGTCTACAAGTTTATCGTTTCCGAATTTGTCTTTTAAGCTTACTAATTCACCATAGAAAGTAATTTGATAGCTATACGCTTTATTGTTTTTTACTTCTGCTTTTTCAAGACTCATCTTTCCTGTTCTGAAAGGTGTGTAGTCTATTTCTATGTTTGCGTTTCTGCGTATGTTAAAATCAAATAACGTGTTTACATCGTTAAAGTCTCCTATGTCGTTTTCATAGAAGTGGTGAAATATTTCATTGTTATTAGGAGTCGCAGCCACCGAAAAGCTTTGGCTAAAGTCGGTAAATACTTTACTTATGTCTTGCACGTTTTGTTGTGTGCTTGTTACGTTTATCTGTTCGTCTTCGAATAGGTCTAAGCGTTGCCCCTCTATGTAAACTTGTACCGTTCTCATTATACTACGTTATTGATTAGATCGTAAGCAAAATTAAATGTAAGTTCGTAATTCATCATTCCGTTATTTAGTCCTGTTTGCTTTTCTAAGCTTTTGGTTTGTACGTTTACAGGGTTGTAATTTTGGTTATAGTCATAGTCTAACAAAGTTACGTTTTCACTTAGTAGAAGTTGTTGCAAATATTCTGCATAGCCATCGTTTACCCATCCGGTGTTTAGCTTTATTGTTTCTGTTCCTGTCTTGTTAAATTCGTGTATCTGTCCGCCATCTTGTGTTGCGCTATACGGCAAAGCTTGTGGGTTTAGTTTGTATTGGTCAGACTTTACATTTATGTTTCTTTTGTTTGCTTTTAAGAAATATATGCGTGACCAAGAACCGTATTTATTTACAAAGTCAATTACTACAGGTTTGTATTTTGGTTCGCATACAGGTTTAAAGTTTGCCGTGTATATTACATTGCCCGAAGTGTTTAGCATTTCCACTTTGTTACCTGCCGAATTATTGCCTGTAAAAACTCTACCAAAACTAAAAACACCATCACTTGCAGCAGTAAATTCTTGTGTTGCTGCCGTGCTTAGATTTGTGTATTTAATCTTTTCTCCTGTGTCCATCTGTGCATCAAAAGAACCTGCTAATGCGTTGCCTTGACTTGTCGGTATGTCTGCATCGTAATTGTATAAGTATGTTCCTGCATCAAGAAGTACGTTTGCAGCTACCCTATTTTGCCCCTCCATATATTCAGAATAGCCATTCATAAACTGACCTGTTACTGTACTTAATAAAGTAAATGTACCGCTTACGTCTTTGTATCTTTTTACCGCATAGTTTACAATGTAGTTAGTGCTTATTGCATTGTTAAAAAGTGTTGCTGCATCGTTGTCGAACGAACCAAAATTATAGTATTCTTTTACATACGGTGAAATATTATAGTACGTCTTTATGTTGTTTGAAGCAGGTATTTTTTTACTCAGCGTATATTGTGGTGAAGCAGGTTGACTTCCTGTAGTCCACAAAAACAATTCTATCTTAGAACCTGTTTGCCCTGATTCTGCAATTTCTATAATGAACGGTGAACGTGATAAATTTATACTCATTTTTTAAAGTTTTCTTTTGTTATTTGGTCAAATAGGTTTTCCATATCAAGACCGTATTTTTCAACTAATTCATCCGGTAACCTTTTAAAATACTTTTCGTATGGCTTCGTAAAAAACAAGCTTGGCTTTAAACCTTTAGAATATATGCTTCGTGCTATAACATAACCCATAGACTTATAAGACATAAACCTACCTGTCTTTTTGTCTTTCCATTGGAAGCCCTTTTGCTTAACCCACTTAGTCATAATGCCGGACATACCTCCTTTGGCTTTTCCTATTAGACTGCTATTCGTACCAAACTTATAAGGTGATTTATTTTGTTTGTTTCCTTTTCTACTGCTTTTTGCACCTTTGACTCCTTTGTCAACGAAAGCACCGTAGTCTTCCATTTCAAAAGTTATTTGTATACTGTTAGGTGATTCTTTAACAAAACCCTTTATACTGTTTTTTAGCGTTCCATTGCTCTTTAGGTTTTTTTTCGCTTCTTTGACTACCTTGTCTTTAAAGTCGTCTAACAGTTCTTGTATGTTTTGAAATTCAGCCATTAGCAGATAGTCATTCCATTAGGTATAAGAATATCGCAAGTCATAGTCCAACCACCAAGTTTGTTTTCGAAGCGATCTACAAAAGGTTCACAAGTAGGGTTTCCATCTATCTGAAAAGCATCTGTCCACAAGTCACCTCTTAAAAGAAGTTCGTAGCATCGTGTCAATACCTGTAGCTGCGTATTCAATACATATAGTTCATTGTCATTACCGTCAAACTTGCTTATAGTTTCGTCTTTTGTTATGTCTACAATATCCATTGCAAGAATAGATATATTGTACCTTACTACGTTAGATTCAAGCGAAGCCGTGTTTACGATCAAGTGAACAAGTGGAAAAATGTCTTGCTTGTTTAAGTCAATGTCAAACAGGTTACCTTGTGTAACGGTATTTACTAAAGCATCATTGTCGAAGTGTGTCTTTAGTTTGTCTATAATCTTAAAGTAGTCCATTATCGTTTTATTTGTTGTTTAATTTCTCGTGCTTCGATTTCGTTTTTTTGTTTTTTGAAGCTGAGATAGGTAAGACATTTAGTAAGTTTATATCCTGTAACTTGGTCAAACTTTGTAATGTCTCCGTCAGCCAATCCATAGATAGAAGTGTACCATCCCCAATTTTTGCCAAATTGGTGTCTTTCGCTGAATTGGTTAAATCCTTCGTCATCTTCTTCATTTCTTTCTTCAAATAGGTCTGAGTAGCTTTTAGTAATTCTATCCCTAAACTTGACAAAAAAAAACTACTGCTTATCGCTACGTCTAAAGGTGCAAACTTCATTAAGTC
>Ga0209634_1003426_pt1 | contig 10697 bp, 8 predicted proteins | sample LinPmetageLP40_FD_184043 | JGI IMG/M metagenome (GOLD analysis project Ga0209634, IMG submission 184043) | Marine viral communities from the Pacific Ocean - LP-40 (SPAdes) (version 2) | ecosystem: Environmental > Aquatic > Marine > Oceanic | place: Pacific Ocean | collected 2010-08-26 | reverse complement strand
CAATGGTTGCCAACCTGGACAGGCGCTTTCAACAGCTACAATCTCAGCGAAGTAACTGGGAAAGCCATTGGCAAGAGCTCGCTGACTTTATGTTGCCTAGAAAGGCAGACATTACCAAAAAACGCACCCAGGGAGACAAGCGCACAGAGCGGATTTTCGATGGCACTGCAATACATGCCGTTGAATTACTCGCCAGCTCATTGCATGGCATGCTCACAAGCCCCTCAACGCCCTGGTTTAGCATGCGATACAGGGATCCTATGCTGCAGGGCGATGACGAAGCTAATGAATGGTTAGAATTAGCCATTGACCAAATGTATCAACAGTTTAATCGGTCTAATTTTCAGCAAGAAGTGCATGAATTATATTATGACCTGGTAACTTTTGGAACGGCGGCAATGTATGTCGAGGGCGATCAGGACGGATTGCGGTTTCAATCCAGGCATATCGCAGAGATTTACATATCACAAAATCAGAATGACATTGTGGATACGGTGTTTCGCAAGTTTCGTCTGTCTGCCCGGGCTATGGCTCAGCGCTTTGGCGAGGATAAGCTTCCCCAGGCATGTCTTAACGATCTAAAAAACGATCCATATAAAGAACATGATATTATTCATGCGGTGTTTCCTCGAGGTGAAACCACTGGCAAGCTTTCCAAAATGTCTAAGCCCTTTGCCTCAGTGTATTATCATGCTGAAACAAGGATGCTTTTGAGCGAAGGCGGCTATGATGAAATGTGTTTTCTGACGCCAAGAATGAGCAAGGATAGCACGTCAAGTTATGGCAGATCCGTATCAATGAACGCTTTGCCAGATACGAAAATGCTTAATAAAATGTGCGAAGTTTCGATCCGCGCAGCCCAAAAACAAATAGATCCTCCTTTAATGGTGCCAGATGACGGTTTCGTTTTGCCTGTGCGTACCACGCCGGGAAGCTTGAACTTTTATAGATCAGGCTCCAGAGATCGTATTGAGCCCATGCAGATCGGCGCGAACAATCCCCTGGGCCTGGCAATGGAAGATCAGCGCCGTGAAGCAATCAACAAGGCGTTTTTCATAGACCAAATTCTAAGCCAGGGCGGTGCGCAGCAAACGGCAACGGAAGTGCTGCAGCGCAACGAAGAACGCATGAGACTACTCGGTCCAGTTTTGGGTCGCCTCCAAAGTGAGCTATTGCAGCCCATGATATCGCGGTGCTTTGGCTTGCTACTCAGGGCGGGGCTCCTCCCAACCCCCCCTGAGGCTTTACAGGGCCAGGATATAGATATTGAGTATGTATCTCCCCTGGCAAAAGCTCAAAAGCTAACGGATCTGCAATCAATGTTGCGCGGGTTCGAGGTGCTTATGCAGGTCAATGAAATAGCGCCCGTAATGGATTATCTCGATTCAGACCGTCTTGTAAAATACCTGGTCGATATAACAGGCATACCGGCCCAGGTCATTAGATCAGATGCGCAGGTTGCTGAAATCCGAGAGGCCCAGGCAGAGCAACAGGCCGCACAAGCTCAGCAACAACAGCAAATGATGGCCGCAGAGCAAATGCAAAAGGCCGCGCCGATGGTTAAGGCGGTGGGTGGATTGCCCGGTGGTCTGCCGCAATGAAGAAAATAGAAGATGTAAAACGCTCGTACCGTCTTGTTTTTAACAGTGACGAGGACGGGGATATTGTCCTGGCAGATCTAAAAGCCCGGCTGAATTACGATCAAACAACCTTTGTTCCTGGCGACCCTTATCAAAGTGCTTTCCTTGAAGGTCAACGCAGCGCCATGCTGCATATCGCCAGGATGATCACCGAGGAAAGCAAACCAAAAGGTAATTAAACATGAGCGACGAGGCAATCCCGGCAGAGGGATCTCAAGACGTGGCAATGGAAGCCCCGGCTGCAGTTGGTTTTCTGGATACACTAAACGAAGAAAACAGAGGCAACCCGAGCTTACAAAAGTTCAAAGACGTTAACAATCTTGCGAAATCATACACGCACCTGGAGCGAATGGTCGGCGCTGATAACATGGCCCGGCCTGCTGAGAATTGGTCTGACGATCAATGGAGCGAGTTTTACAACGCAAGTGGTAGGCCCGAAGCGCCAACCAACTACGAAATTAGCCTGGAAGGAAAGCTTGGGGATAGCACACTCGAGGCGTTCCGAGAAAGCGCACATGAGGCCGGGCTTAATAACAAACAAGCCCAAACTATCGCGTCTTTTATGGATGGCTCCTTGGAGCAAATGGAAGTTGAGCGGTACGATCACGCTGAAACGCTCCTGCAGGAAGGGGTAGCCGAGCTAAAGCAAGAATACGGCCAGGCTTTTGAGCAGCAACTACAGCTTGCAAATGGCGCGGCCCGGCAATTGCTTGGCAATAAAACGGAAATTCTTAATGAAATCGAGCTCGCAGACGGCAGATTATTGGGTGATCATCCTGATATTATCCGCATGTTTAGCGCGTTTGCCAAAGAAATTGGCGAAGATAAGATAGTTGGTGAGCCCACTGAGCTTGTTATGACCGCAGACGAAGCGGGTCGAAAGATCCCTGAAATCATGGCGAGCGGCCCTTATCTGGATCATCGCCACCCCGAGCACAAGACATACGTTGCTGAAGCCGAAAGACTGTTTCGGATTCAGACCGGTGAAGCTGGATAAGCCTAGATCTTTCTAAGCCCCAGCGACAAGTGGAGTAACGAACCTAAGCGTTGAGCACGGCCCATTTTGGATAACCGCGGCGAAAATAACCCTGAAAAAACAATAGCTTAATGAAGGAGTTCGATTATGTCGAGCGAAATCACTACAGCGTTTGTGAATCAGTTTTCCGCAAATATCCAAATGCTGTCTCAACAGCAAGGATCTTTACTACGCGCTTGCGTGGATGAGGAAAGCGTCACAGGCGAGAAGGCCTTTTTCGATCAGGTGGGAGCAGTTTCCGCTATTGAGAAAACCACACGTCACCAGGATACGCCAATCCAAGATACACCCCATTCGAGGCGTCAAGTTTCTTTGCGGGATTATGTATACGCAGATCTTATTGACGATGAAGATAAGATCCGTATGTTGACAGATCCGCAATCTACTTATGTTCGTGCGGGTGCTGCAGCAATGGGACGTCGAATGGATGATACGATCATCGCCTCGGCTTTTGCAGCGGCAAATACGGGCAAAGACGGCGGTACAAGCGTATCTTTCCCATCTAGCAATGTCGTGGCGCATGGCAGCGCGGGGCTTACCCTGGCAAAGCTGATTGCGGCAAAGCAAATCCTCGATGAAGGATCTGTAGACCCGTCAATCAAGCGCTTTATTGTTGTTGCGCCAAAGCAAATGTCGGATCTGCTTAATAGCACAACCGTCACTTCGGCAGACTTCAATACAGTACGTGCTCTTGTTCAAGGCAGCGTCACGGAGTTTTGTGGATTTACCTTTATCACAAGCAATCGCTTGGCGGTAAATGGTTCCTCTCATCGCCGGGTCATTGCATTTGCACAAGACGGCTTAAAGCTTGCGGTTGGTATGAACCCAACAGCAAAAGTCGATGTGCGGCCTGACAAGGGCTATGCCACCCAGGTTTTCTATCAACAAAGTATCGGCGCGACACGCATGCAAGAGAGCATGGTTGTTGAAGTGCCGTGCGCAGAATAGGGGGGATTGACCAATGGCAACAAGATATAGTGTCCAACGGACAAACTCACGCGCAACACCAGTTGTTAAAAACCCTTCAAATAACCTTGGCGCTCGCATTCGTGTGGCTCACTCGGTTTATGAAGCGTCAAGCTTGGCATCCGGTGATGTAATTGAAATGTTCCGCTTGCCTGACGGTGCGCGGCTCATTGAGGGCTCACTTGCCCATGATGCGCTTGCATCTAGCACAACGCTCAGTGTCGGCCATGCAGCGTATTCTAACGCTGATGGTACTGCGGTAAGTGCAGCGCCGGCAGCCTATAAAGCTGCAGCGGCGTCTACTGCAGCTCAGAAAGTCGATATTCTTGCAACTCTGGCGCTTGGCAGCGGCACGGTTCTGGATACTGACGGTGACGGCGCAATGGTTACTGTCACGATGGGCGGCGCGGCAGGAACGGGTACGATAGAATGTACCATCAAGTACGCGACTGACTAAACAACGGCGGGGCGGTTCGCCGCCCTGCTTCCCCTGCCGGGCCAGGTTTCGCACTGCAATGGAGGGGTTTTCTTTTTTTGAGGTAGGCCATGACAAGCACAGTTGATATTGCCAATTCTGCCCTAAACCTGCTAGGGGCTAGTAACATCGCGGCGTTCGATGAAAACTCAAAAGCTGCGCGTGTTATTAATCAAAAGTACTTTGGCATCCGTGACGATCTGTTTCGTCAACACTCCTGGAATTGCCTGGTCAGACGCACAACATTAGCGCAATCCGCAACAACGCCTGATTTTGGATATGCCTATTATTATCCCCTGCCAACGGATCCGTATTGTCTAAGGGTCTTGGAGTTCTCAAACGGCTCTATGAGTTATCCCCAGGATAATATGCACAGCCTATCTGGTGGCCCGGTGTTTGTTGTCGAGGGCAGAAACATTGTGACCGACGAAGGCACGGCCAAAATTAAGTATATCGCCAGGATTGAGGATCCTAATGAATATGACGCAAGCCTGATTGATACCTTATCTCAGCGCTTGGCAGCAGAAATAGCCTATACAGTGACGGGCTCTAATACTGTTCGTGCCAATATGCGAGCCGACTATATAGCCAAGCTCAGCGCGGCAAGAAACGTCAACGCAACCGAGGGCGCACCGCAACGCATTGAGGCGTCAGACTTCATTGAGGCGCGTATGTAATGGCTAGATCCGCTCCATCATTCTCAACCTTTAGTGCCGGGGAAATATCCCCCTTGCTCGAGGGCAGGACGGGCCTAGAGAAGTACAAAGAAGGCTTGGCAGATCTTACGAATATGATCGTTATGCCAACGGGCGGCACAAAGCGGCGTCCAGGCACAGAATATCTAGGTGAAGTTAAAACGAGCTCAGTCAAATCCAGGCTTATACCGTTCCAATTTAAATCAACCGACACGTATATTTTAGAGTTTGGTAATGAGATTATGCGCGTCTATCGTAATGGCGCACAGGTTTTAAACGCAACGGCTAAAACTATCACAGCCATCACCAAAGCCAGCCCCGGTGTTCTCACGTCAAACAGCCACGGGTTCAGCAATGGTGACGAAATTTACATAATATCTGTCGGCGGCATGATTGAATTAAACGGGCGCAACTACCGGGTGGCCGATAGCACGACAAATACATTCACGCTTACGGATCTATTCGGTGTCGCAATAAACACAACTTCTTTTACAACCTATACAAGCGGCGGCACAGCTACGGAAATATTCGAGCTGGCAACGCCATATCCAGAGGCAAAATTGCCAGATGTGCGCTTTGTGCAGTCAGCCGATACAATGTTTTTCGTGCATCCAGAGTACGCAATCCGCACCCTAACGCGCTCAGACCACAATAACTGGTCGTTTGCCACGCCTTCGATCTCCGGTTCTCCAAGCCCGGCGCTCAATACCAGCGGTAATTATCCCAGCGTTGTCACGTTTTTTGAACAGCGCTTAGTTTTTGCAAATACTGCAGCCAATCCGCAAACAATTTGGTTTAGCAAAAATGCCGATTACACCAATTTCACCGTAGGAACTGGTGATAATGACTCGCTTATATACACAATCGCGTCAAATACTGTGGATAGTATTCGCTATCTCAGCTCCACGCGCGTCCTGGCAATCGGCACAACAGGCGGCGAGTTTGTCCTAACGTCTACGAATGACGGGCCTGTGACGCCCACAACAACGCTTATCCGCAAATACTCGAATTATGGCACGGCAAATGTCGAGCCTGTTCAGGTCGCAGATGTGACTTTATTTCTGCAGCGTGGGGCAAGAAAGGTCAGAGAGTTTAAGTTTGTCGGTGATGTAAATACCAGCGGATACGCAGCCCCAGATATGACGATACTCGCTGAGCATATCACCCAAGGCGGTATAACTCAGTTCGCGTATCAACAAGAACCTGAGAGCATTGTATGGGCTTTAAGATCAGACGGGACGCTTCTGGGCCTCACGTATCGGCGCGAGGAGGAAGTTGTAGGATGGCATAAGCACACAATCGGCGGCGTGTTTGGCAGCGGCCAGGCTATTGTTGAGTCGATAGCGCCGCTTCCCACCGACACGGGCAACGATGACTTATACCTAATCGTCAAGCGCACGATCAATTCACAGACAAAACGCTATGTCGAGGTGTTAAAACCCTTTGATTTCGGATCAGTTACAACAGCGGCGTTTTTTGTTGATAGCGGCCTGGCATATAGCGGATCTGCAGTAACGTCATTATCGGGCTTGTATCACCTGGAAGGGCAGTCAGTTGCTATCTTGGCAAACGGCGCAACGCACCCCGATGAGACTGTATCTGGCGGCGGTATAACATTAGATTATTCCTCAACAACGGCGGCGGTTGGCTTTAGCTACACGTCTGAAATGCAAACAATGAGGATCGAGTCCGGATCCGAAGATGGAACAAGCCAGGGCAAGCCCAAGCGAATACATGCGGTTACTCTCAGGCTGTTTGAAACGGTTGGTATTGAGGTCGGCAATAGTTCCTCAGAAATAGATAGAATACCGTTCCGCGATAGCTCAATGGCAATGGATCAAGGTATTCCTCTTTTTACAGGCGATAAAGAAATCGAGTTCCCCGGGGGCTTCGACAACGATGATCGGATATACGTGCGGCAGTCACAGGTTTTACCTATGACCGTGCTCGCGTTCTATCCCCGTATGAACACGTTTGACATATGAGAATTTTCCAATGGATCCTTTAACCGCTATTTCAATCGGCACCTCTTTACTGGGGGGGCTTTCCTCACGGAGCGCGTCAAAAAAAGCGGCGGCAGCAGCGCGACGAGCTGCAGAGTTCAACGCTAAAATGTACGAAAGAGATATGGGGCTTCTCAGTAGGCAGCGCGGTATCTTAAACGGTCTATTTGCAATCGACACCAAGCGCGGCAAGCAAGCTTTTGAGCGAAACGTACAAGGCACAGTAAGAGCGGCGGCGGGATATGCTGGATATGAAGTTGAGTCTGGAACGCCTTTCGAAATCCTACGCGCCAATGCTGCAGAGTTTGATTATCAAGAATCAGTTAATAAATTCAACAATGAAATCGCAAATATGCAAATTACGGACGCTATTGAGGACGCTAGACTAAATGCTGAGCTTACGCGCATGGGCGGTGACGCCACGGCATCTGCGTTAAACTCGCAAGGCCGAACAGCTTTAATAGGCAGTGTTGGCGATGCAGCGACAACGGGATATAATCGAGGGCTGTTCACATGAGAATACCCGTCTACAATGCTAACGCTACAGCAACCCGCGAAGCGCCAGGCCAATCATTACGTGCGCGTATGAACGCAACGCCATTTATCCAGGCAGAATTGCGCAAAGGTGAGGTGCTGCAAACAGCGGCTCAGGCAGCCGGTGAGTACGCAAACGCTCGCTATAAGGTGCAAGTCGAGAATGATCTGAATGAGGCCATGCTAGGCGCTCAGGAGACGCTACGGACGCGCAGGGACGAGCTTGCCAAGTCAACAGATTATAACCGTGTGCTTGATGGCGATAACCCCATTTGGAACCAAGAAACCGCGCAGATTAAAAACGAGCTAAGAAAGAAGGTCGGCAAGAACCGCTACGCTTTAACTCAGTTTGACGCTAAATTTGGGCAGCTAGAATTACAAAATAGGTTTCAATTACGCAATGACATTGACCGCAAGATAGCGGCGGTTGCTGCAGCGAACCAGGCTCAGCTTTATGTAAACGGCGAAAACACTATAGCCAATAGCGATAGCCTGTCAGAGATTGATTTTGTTATTGCCGGGGTAAAGCTTAACGGTGATCGCCTGGTGCAGCTCGGGCTTGGCAAGGGTGAGAACCTAAGCAAGCAAGAATACGCAATGGTTCTGCGCGGTACGGATCGCGCATTAACTAACTTTATTTCAGAGCAAGACAATTCAATCCTTACTTTGCACAAGATCCGCAAAGTTCTGGAAACTGAGGATGCTGGTAAAAAGCTTGATCCTGATCTGCAAGTGGATCCTGAAGGCCAAAAGATCTATCATCTTCTTAGGTCTTTGAATCAAGGTGATCGCAACGAGCTATTAAAGCGAGCTGGCGGCACAGCTACATTTGTGGATGGCCCTACGCTTTATGAGCAACAGCAAAACTTAGTGCTAGAAGGCCTCGGTAATCAAGCTAATGACACGGTTACAACGCTTATTGATAACGTCACAAACGGGTATGAGCCGAGCGCTGCAGAAATAGAAACGCTATCACTGCAGTATGAGGCAGCGGCCCAAACGCAAAAGCCAGCAGCATTAGCAAAACTAAAAGCCAAAGTTTTATATTTTGAAACTGTAATAGATGTTGCTGCAGAAACTAAAAGAATGAACGGCGATCAGCTTGTTAAGGAAATTGATAAGCGCCAAGACAAGGAAAACAAATCACAAACAGACATTAATGTTTTAGAATATTTAAAGTCACGCCAAAGCGCATTGATCAAAGGTGTCAATGAGGATGCTATCGCTTGGGCAAATGACCAGGGCGTTATCACTATGGAGCCTGTAGATTATGGAAATTTCCAAACCCAAGAGGGACAGCCAAATCCAGAATTTGTTGCAGCGCTACAAGACCGGTTAGAGAAAAGCTCTATAGTGCAAAGCGTCTATCAGCGCACTAGCCTAGCTCTTGCGCCTGTTATTATGACGAAGGCAGAGACAGCCCAGGTTAGTCGCATGCTTAACGAAATGGGGCCAGAGCAGGATCTTGCGTTCATCAGTTCTGTGCAAGCGGCTCTAGGGCCAGATGCTTCAAGGCTATTGTTTGCTCAATTAGGCGATGAAGCCCCGCTTATGTCCTTTGTCGGCGGTCTGTATGCTAGTGGTTTTGGAACAGAGGCGGCTATAGATATAGCTGCAGGGCTAGAGTTTGAGGATCAGGTAAAAATAAGCTCAATCACAAATACAGCCGGTGAGCGCATGAACCTCGATTTTATCATGGCAGATGTTTTCGCCGGGTTTCCAGACACCTATCAAGCTGGTTTAGATCCTGTCATAATTCAGTCTGTCGAGGCAATTTTGACATACCGTGCAAAAAATGGCGAAATTAACCTTACCGAAGAAGGCTCATTTAACCAAGACGATCTACGAAAAGTCTTTAGCTACGTCATGGGTGGCTCAAAAAATGGCGAAAGTGGTGGTGTTGGCAATCTTGGGGATGAGGAAAGTGCGCTGTATTATTTTCGACCCGATGGTGTTTCCGACGATCAATTTGAACTTGGCTTAAAAAACAATTTACCTGATGTGTTTCCAGAGGGTAAAAAGACGATAGAAAGCGCTTTGGATGGTAATTTTATGGTCGTGATGGTTGATCAAACAGATCAGCGCGAGCCTATCTATGAGCTATTTGTTACTAAGGGTGAAGGCGTAATTGACCCGGTTGCAACCGAAGTCGTGGGATTTGAAGAAGTACCAGGCGAATACAACCCTTATCAGTTTACCTATTCTATGCTTGTTGGTGTCGGAGTTACAAAAGAGCGTGCTGCGGAGAAAAGTGCTGCACAAGAACTTGCCGCAAAACAGGCTAGAAACCCCGAAATTGCCATAGAAAATGTAGATCCTACGCTATTAGCAGAAGCGCAAGCGGATCTAGCTGCAGCGATTAAAACAGAGCAAGCAGACGCTACGGAGGCAATGTCTGAATTTGGCGGTGATTTTGTTACAGGTTCAATCGAAAGATCCGCGGCTGCAGACGCAAAAAAGGCGGAACTACAAGCGGAAATAGCTGAGCTGCAAGAAGGGCCAAAGGCAGGAGAAAGCTTCCAGGAGTCTAGGGCCGCGAGAAAAGAAGCTAACACGCCAAAGGAATACACCATTGCGGTATATGGAAATGAAAAGACAAAGCTAACATTTACGATGGACGCAGACGGTAGGATTTTTGATAAAACCGGCAAAGAAATCGTTTTAGAAGATGATCCTCAATATTACACCGATATTATCATGCGTATTAACCGACAATCCTCAGAGGATATAAGCAAGTCTGAGACACTTTCAGAAGATCCGGAAATAAATTACGCAATAGGTTTTGCTAAAGAAAACGGCCTTACGTTTAATAAATATGGCGTACTGAGCACGGGCAGCGGCCAAGATAAATTAGGCGAAGCTATGGAAGGTGTATTCCCCGGTTTGTGGAAAACCGACGGTGATTTTGACATGGAAAAAGTCAAAAAAATAGAAGCTAAAATTGCAAAATTTATTAAAGAATATTTAGCTAAGCAAGAAAATCCGGATTGGTTTAAATAATGACCGTCCTTAATTTTCCAAAGCAACCCGGTAGATCTTTTCTCTCCGAAGCAAAAATTATGACCAAGCCAAAGACGGGCTTTGCCGAAAACCTAGCGGCGGGGTTTAACGAGGCTAGGGCGCTGCAGCCTATCGAGCCTATTCGGTTTGAGCGTGATTGGTGGGCTGGGGTCAATCAGCAGATCAAAGAGCAAACAGGCGAAAGCTTTCCCAATCCTGTAAATTTCTTGATGGAGCGCCGAGAATACTACAAACAAAAGAAAGCAGAAATACAACGCTATGTAATGGAAAACCAAGACCGTCTGCGCTTGGGCCACCCCGATGAGCCCGGTGGCACCAATATGCTTA
>Ga0209634_1003425_pt1 | contig 10697 bp, 10 predicted proteins | sample LinPmetageLP40_FD_184043 | JGI IMG/M metagenome (GOLD analysis project Ga0209634, IMG submission 184043) | Marine viral communities from the Pacific Ocean - LP-40 (SPAdes) (version 2) | ecosystem: Environmental > Aquatic > Marine > Oceanic | place: Pacific Ocean | collected 2010-08-26 | reverse complement strand
TTTCTGCTGGATATTCTCGGCCATTTCTATTTTTGATATTGGACTGTAGGAAAACGCCTTCAATGAAAAGTTCTTTCCCTTTAGATTCTACGATCAAATCTTCGAATACTTCAGTTATAAGTTTCATTAGATTCCTGTCCTCTTATTCATAGACCTTGCGCGTTTAACATTTGCCATGGCGCGTTTGCCTTTTGATTTTCTCGCACCCTTAGTATTTCGGATGCTCATTTTTTTAAGTTCTGTTGGAGAAATTCTAACCTCTCTGCCATTTTTGACAGTCCATCCCTTACCCTTTTTGGAAGAGACTTTAGCTCTTTGAATTTTACCCTTGCGAACTCTTCTTTTTAATTTGATTGCTTCATCTAAAGATTCATCACAAAATTCTCCGAATGTTAGCATTTCTAATATCCTTTCTAATTTTCCGATTCGTCTTCTTCGGATTGGTTTTCATCATCTTCTTCGTCATCATCTTCGTCATCATATTCATCATCTTCTTCATTTTCAGAATAAATTCCTGAAGAAACATCATTTGACATTGCTTCCAACTCAGCTGATATTTTCATACTCAATAAATCATTTACAGCATCTTTTGCTTCTGTGCCTTTGCCTATTACAGAGGCATCAACAATTTTGAGACTCAGATTATTTATAATATTTTCATCTGTCATTTTTCACATCCTTTTTCATGTTATCTAAAACCACCTTCTTCATCTTCTGAAGGTTTAAATATGGGGTCTTTCTTCTCAGTAGTAATTTCTTTTTTCATTGCGTTGACTTCTTCTTCAGAGAATTTGAGAAGATTTGTCATTATCCACTTATTGGAATAATACTTGCCGACATAATCTGTCATATTGGAAAGCAAGTCGATTCTACCAATTAACATTTCTTGATTTTTAACTTCTGCATGATATGAATCTTGCGTAAAGTCGAAAATAATATTTTGAGAAATTGATGACCACTCATCTGGCGTTATAATTTCTTTCAATATAAGTTGTTTTTTCAACAAATCTAAAAATAGCTGGTTAAACTGCTTTCTGAGTCTTACAATGAATCTGTAAAATTTATATTCATCTCTTGAAATTTCTGTCGCCCTGCCAAGTTGCATTCCAGCATCTTGTTCCAACCTAGAAATAGGTACGTTTAACGACTTGTATAATTTCTTTTGAAAGTATATAACATCATCCATTTCGCCTAAGTTTGAACCGCCAGGCAAAGTCTCAATCTCTGTACCCCTACCACCTTCGCGGCGCGGAAACCAGAAATCTTCTAGCATAGACATATGACGTTTATCGTCTTTAACTTCGCCGGTTGATGCGTCATATGCAACTTTATTTTTATATTTGTTCATAATGTCGCCGATATATTGTTCGGCCTTGAGTTTCGGCAAGTTACCAACATCAATATAGAATACTCTGCGTTCTGGTGCTCGGGTCCATCTATAGATAACTACAGAATCTTCAACCATTTGTAATTGATTGCAGGCCTTAATCGCCTTATGAAGATGTCCGATTACATGATTTTTTCTAGAATCTTTCAATCCAGAAGTTACATGTGAAATAGAATCTATTGAAATGGGAATACCAGACTGTTTATCAGTTGAACCCAGCCCTTTTTCATTGTAGAGATAATATTCCTTAACACCTTCGACAAGTTCAGTTCTATTTTTGTCTAAACCTTTTTGAACATGTTTTACTTTTTTAATTTTTCTTGGATCGATTTTTCTTAGTTCTTTGATACCATCTTTTGGTTTTTTGGGATCAATAATAATGTGATAGTAAATTCTACCATCAACATACCAACTTTTAAAAACATCATATCCAGCCCTGTTAAAATTCAACATGCTCAAAACATTTTCAAATTCCTTTGAAATCTTGGTTTTGATACCATCTGCTAAATCTAAATTTTTTGTTAATATTTTGACGGGATTTTCGTCTGCTTCGTTTACTATCGCTTCCGATACAATATCATCAATTGCAATTTCAACTTCTGGATGGATAGACATATCTCTATATCTATTTATTAACTCAGCATCACTTTTTGCGCCACCATCTAAATTTAATGATGTCGAGTAAAAATTTGAAGAAACTGTAAGATTGCCATCGTCGTTTGCACTTTCTTGAGGCACAAACGACTTTAGCTCTTTAGTTTCTTCATTAGTTTTTAATAGGGTAAACCCAAATAACTTAACTTCCATACTATATCCTGTCTATCAGTCTATTAACTAAGACCGATTTGAGCGTTCGCGTCTTGGTGCTGCCAATAATCATAAGCAAAAGTCACTGTAAACTCTTCGATTGAGTCATTAGTGTCCCAGCCAAGTTCGATTGTACTGATTTCTGTGGGGAAAAGACCCATAAATCTATATTCTGCAATAGGTAATGCAGTTGAAGATTTGCCAAAATGTTGTACAATAGCTTCAGCCTTATAACTTTGCGCTGTGGCGCCAAGATCGTTTCCAACATGGGAATTAATCTTTTCCATCCACTTTTCCATTGCATTTCTAATTCCAAAATTTTCTCTATTGAAAATAGTTACAGTCCAAGGTTCAAATGTTCTATTACCAGCGACCCTGATTTGTCTCCCAAAATAAGGAACATCTACCTGTGCAATAGTCGCAGAAGGAATCTGTGCTGCTTTTACTTCAAATTGTCCACCATTCGGAATTACTATTCCATTTGGAGCCGTGATCATAACAGAGAAAAGATTCGGACGAGCACCCCCGTCCGAAAAGTTTGATTTAAATGTGTCTACATTAAATGCCATTTTTGTTTATCTCCTAATTGTTTATTTTTATTTATGTTAAACTACACCAACGATTTCATCGAAACTTACACCTGTGCGTACTGCAACAAAGTTAAGTTGGATAAAGTTGATAGAACGCGCTGGTTGAATGAAGATATCTCCGACAAATTGATTGGTATCAATGACATTTGCAGTGTTATTTGTACTATCACAAACTACCTTAAAGTCATAAATTCCACGTCTACCTTTGATGTCCCGTAAGAACGGTTCAATCAATGATGTAAACTGAGCCCGAGTAAATTCATCGTTAAATTCAAACAATGTAAATTTCGCAGCGGTTGCAATAGATTTTTCAAGAACAATAAACAATCTTCTGACATTGATTCTATCAAAAGCAGATGGTTTCATTGTAAAGGTTTTATCTCCAAAAAGAACAGTCCCTTGTCCAGCAAAATTGACTACTGGATTGATTGCCTCTTTATATAACGCATCGCGCGAACTCTTAGTCTGTTCCATCATAGTTTTTACAACACCTTTGTAAACACCACGATTGAAACCAGCAGGAGAGAACCATGCGTCCCTTTCAACTTCACTTCTTACCATCAAACCAGCTGTATCGCCATTAAACGGTACAAATCTAAATTTGTTGTTATACTTATCAGACATATATTTGTAGTTAGAGTCTGCAAATGCATAATTACTCTTCATCACTGTAGAATAGAAGGTTCTAGTTTGATCGGTTCCACCATCGGATTTATCTGCAAGTACAACAGCCTCTGTAGGAGAAATACAAGCAACGCAGTCTTTTCTAGTCGCAGCGATACCAATGATATGATTTAACATACCAGCTGGACTTGCGGAAAGATCAGCACTTTCACCTTGCATCAAAAACGAAACATCTACAGTTTCGGTGTCAGCATATATATCAAACCCAGCTTCAAAATTACCTTGCTGTGGCGCCTGTCCATTATGTCCATTTCCAAATGGTCGAGAAATATATACTTCCGAACCATCAGCTGTAGATGCAACTTGATTTAATTTTGCAAAATCGCGTTTTACAGAGCCTGGGGTTAAACTAAGATTTGTTCCCCAATCCATACCTGTTGTTGCAGGATGGTTTACACAGAATACATAATTGGAATATGCATTGATATAATCAACATAATAAATATTTTGACCGTCACCACTTTTTCCGTTTCCTGCTTTAGACAAGTTTTCTAAAATTTCTACGGTCGTTACAAGTCCATCGGAATTTACTTGTGTTACAATCAAACTGAGTCCTTGACTTATTGTTTCATCGCCAATTTGTGTTTCAGATGGGTCTTTTGTTCCATCATTTGCTCTTGGTTTGCCAGACAATCCAGAAGCGATAGATGGTTCTTCAGAAACAAATGTATCGTAAGAAGATTCATCTATCAAGTACACATGCAGATCGTTAGCCCAATTCCCTGGCGATCTTGCAACAAATTCATGTCCTGTCAAATTCATACCGGCCGAAGCACTTGCAAACAAATTAGAATCATCAAAAGCATCTGAATTTTTCATCAACACTTGAGCAGAATCATAAGTGAAACTATTTGCCAATTTACTGCTGACTGTAACAACTACTGTGTCTGCGGTTTTGGGTTTGAAATTGGCATTGGAAACGGCACCGCCGAAGGTCAGATTTGCACCATCACTAGAAAGAACGTATTCTCCCAATTCAGTACCGGAGTTTGCAACAACGCCACCAATTGTAACTGCAATAGTTTGTCCATTAACAATATCGACAGGAGTTTGCAGTTTAAATGTTTTCTGCCTTGGTACTGTAACAACTTCTGTTTGCATAGTTCTTGGCAAATTAGAAGTATATGTGATAGTAGTACTGTTAGCAGTAACCGAATAATCTGTAACGCCGTGTGTTGTATCGCTGTCGGTAGTACCATCAACGTCATCTGGATTTCCTGCTTGAATAGATCCAATCAAGTTGCCACTTACTGCCGCAGCGCCAGGAGCATTATTCAATGTAAAGGTTGACTGATGCGCGGCTACAATGGTCACTGTATCAACTACACCAAGATATGGCATCATGCCAGGCTCAACAGGTGCTGTTGATTTTGAATGATTCATTGCAGTATTAGAACTTGGCATATAAAATGCTTGATAGAGAGCATGAGTATAAGAACTAATAGCACTAAGAGATATCGCTGATCCTGCTGTCTCTGTCGAATAATTATATGTCTCTGACAATTCTATATCAGCACCACTAACAGAAGCAACAAAATAAGTAGTATGTGGTTTCAGTCCAACTTCAGATACCGCCGCACCCGAAACAACTTCGTTGCTGTGATAAACTACTACATCGCCCTTAATAAGACCATGTGTTGCTGCAATTGTCATTGCGGTGCCTGATGCGGCACTAGCAGCACCACCATATGTTGTCGAATAATGCACATGTGAAGCACCATCGCCACCATAAATTCCAGAATCTGCTAGATTAGAAGTTGATTGTCTGGTATATAGAGGATAAGTAAATCCTGCTGTCATATCTGTTGCTTCAGTACCCGAAGTAACTAATCTTTGGCCTGTCGATCCGCCATGATATATGAAATATGGACCAGCAGATGTTCTTTGACCTAAGTTGTTAGTAAAGTCTATTTGAGAACCTAGAAATACACCAGATCCGTCCAAGTTGTCACTTAGAGAATATCTATTTGCTGGTATAAGACCTAAATTAGCAGTATCCGTTACTGTGGAATTACCCATGAAAACCGAAACGTCACTAGACAAGAGTTTTCTTATTGCATGGTCGCCAGCTGCTGCAGCAGCAGGAGCTACCAAAGTAACAGATGAAGCAATCGCAGTACTAGATCTTGGCATTAGAAATTGCGGCGCAGCATCGTCCTTAACTTCTTCAATCCCTGTATGTAAATTATATTCCGTTCCTCTAGCTTCAGTTGTGTCGATTTTAAATTCTTGTCTGGACGAACCATACAAAGTGGTCACATCTTCATCTTGACCAGTAAATGTTTGAGTACTTGCAACAGCTGCAGCGGCGGTTACTTTACCCGACAATGCATTTCTTGCTTTGTCTTGTCCATCGATATCGGCAACAACTCTTACGACTTTTAATGAATTGCTATACGACAAAAAGTTCGCGGCAGTAAACCACGATTTGTAATTAGTGTCATCGGGCGATCCGAAAATATTCAAGAGTTGTTCTTCGCTTGAAATTTCGACTACTTCGCTGACTGGGCCTTTGGCGAATCTACCGACAAGGGCACCAACATTCGTGATTACAGCTGGAACACTGGTAGACGCATCTATTTCTGAAATATTAACGCCGGGGCTAACTTGGAATGCCATTTTTTAATCTCCTTTGATTTATTTTAATAGTATTTTGTATTTATTTATAAAAACTACAAAGTCACTTAAACTCAAAATCTTATAGTAGAATCATCCGGTTGTACCGTCCATAAATCGCCACTATCATCTACAAAACTTTCATCATCGAATCCATTTGATACAAACCCAAACGGCAACATATTTTCTTCTAAATGTCTCATTCTTTCATCATAAATCTCTTTTCTAGTATCAATATCACACATAGATTTAAAGTATGGATCTGTAGTCATCCAAGAAAATAATATAAGAGTATCGACTAAATCATCGTGCCTTCCCCTCTCGGCTTCGTATTTTGGACCTTTTTGTACGAATGTAGTCAATTCATTTATTGTGTCATAATCTCTGATATATAATTTATCTTCTTCTATAAGACTTTTCATATTCATGCAACCTATTTTTTTAGTTGCTTTTGTTGTCCTAATTCCTAATGTGTTACTATTGGACCCAAATCCAGAACTAATACTCTGTCCTTTTCTGGTATCGCTCGTAATACTTATTAGATTTGTATTTTCCAGATCGTGATATAAAATGTCACTTACCTGTTGACCAACATCATTAATTTCGACTAATATTAGTGCTTCGTTATAAGAATTTGATATTTTGTTAATAATTGTTGGATATATCATTGGCGGTATTTCATTAGATTTGAATACGGCTACCTGTTTGTATGGAATATCTGTGCAGTCAAAAACCGAAAAAGCAGAATAATCTTGTCCTTTCCCTCTTGACACATCTATCGTCATAAAGTATAAATGATCTTTTTTGGGCCTCTCGTATACTTTTAATGACCCATTTTCCAAACTCTGCCTTGGAGTTTTATATGGCATATTTTTTAATTTTGTCACGTTTATGAGGGTGTTTGTACTTCCAAGAAATTCTGTGTCAAATTCTTGACGAAATTGTTCTGCGCTGGTATTTTTAATGGTCATCGCTTTCCATTTTTCATCTCGGCCTGGCAACTCTGACCAATGGACTTCGATAGGAACGTAAGAATTTCTGCCTTCTTCTGCGTCCGTCCATAATTTGTAAAAGTGATTCATTCCCTGTGGGGTTGATACAATAATTACTTTTGTAGATTGTCCTGATGAAATTGTCGGATATACTGAATTGAAAAATTCCTCTGCGAGTTCTATAGGAACAAACGCAAATTCGTCTAGGAATAGAACATTAAATGATCCACCACGAATAGCAGATGATGATGTAGCAGCTGCCATAATCTTTGAACCATTTTCTAATTCGATACTACCCTTATTCCAAACTTCAACACCCTGTTGTAACCAGTGGGGCAAATGTTCATAAGCCATCTGCAACCTTCCTAGTAATTCTCTGGCAGTTGCAAGTTTGTTAGCGAGTAGAGCGACCGAAACATCTTTAGTGAAAATTAAATAATGTAGAAAAAATGCAATACATGTAATAGATTTTCCAGACTGTCGTCCAATCTTACAAATAGTGAAACGGTTTTCATAAAAACTATTTACCATTTTTTCTTGAAATGGGTATAACTCAAAATTGATAAGGCCTTGGTCTAGGTTAACAATTTTAACATATGTTTTAATAAAATATATAGGGTCTTCCATACATTTTACATATTCTTTTGCCTGTTCTTCTGTCCATTGTATTTCAACGCCCGAAGATTTGAGCCTCGGATTATTATTATAAATGTCACTCATTCTCTATTTTTGCCCTTTAACATTTCAAGTAATTCATTAGTGTTTCCTACAAACACCGAATTATTATTAACTACTTTACTTGAACCGCCTTTTTCAGATTCTATTTTGTTCATTTCAATTTGTAGTTTGGTAAGATCTGCAACCATATCTGATGTGGTTTTCATTAACTGCCCCACTACTTCAAATGCTCTTGGGTGGTCGCTTTCTTTAGCAACTAACATCATATGAGTTAAAGCCTCTTGTCCGGTGTCTACAAGATTGTGTAAGGTCTTTCGTCTTAGTGCGTAATCATCTAATATCTCATCACCTCGAACAATTTCTTTAGATTCTTCATCATCCATTATTTCTATTTCGGTAGATTCCATATCATTTTCTATGTCCAAGAATTTGCCCAAATGCTCATTATTAAATTCTTTCATTATTCATCTCCAAAATCTTCGTCAAATGTATTCACAAAATTCCAAGAACCATTCTCTTCAGCGGCCGCAGGGTCTGTGGTAATTGTATTTTTTGTAAACTGCTCGGTTGTATCTAATTTTTTGGTATTGGTCACAGCTGTCCTGATTAACTTTTGTTCTCTTGGGAGTCCATATAAAAACCCTTGCATAGTAAATTCCATCGACCAGACTAAAGATCTTCTTGTCATAAAATCGCCTTCATATTCATCTTGATAATCGACAGAATTTAATGTCAATGGTGTATCTCTTATAATTCCCATTTCGTTTACTTCTTTTACGGGTATTATAAAAGATGGCGTAAAATATGGCAATATCTGCTCTACTATTTGTGTTGCATCATCTGCATTTTTTGTCATTATAGAAAGAGTAAAAGAAATATCATACGGAACTGGATTATATACAACAGTCTTTTTATTGATATCCGTTGAATGGTTTTGTCTTGTTATCTTTCCAACCTTTGATAATTTTCTATCTGGTGAGTATACAAATCCTCCAATTTGAAAAGACATTCTGGGCAATGTTATGGCAGCGTTACCGTTTTCATCGACCTTGTTAATTCTGGATAAATATTTTTCTGTTGGACCATACGCTAATGGAACATCAATAGTTTTCAAAACTGCTCCAGCTGAATTAGTATGTTTTATTTGTACATCGTTGAACATAGAACCAAATGCAATCACATAATTTCTAATTGTTCCCCTATAAAAGTGCGGATTTCCTAACATTTAGTAGTCCTCACTGAAAGGATTTGTGACTGTGAAATCTATCACGCCATCTGTTGTTGTAGTCGAAAGTGGTATCAGGCCAGTATCCGCATCTGGTTGGTTATCTATTGTATCATCAACCAATCCGGCTGCAGAGAAATTGTTGTCTATTTCTACTACGCCCGTGTTTATCGTTTCATGGGAGTACTCAAACAATTCGGATGTCAATTGATATACATGCATTTTTCCTAATTGATAGAAGGGTATTTCATCTTCCACAAATTTTATTTCAAATGCTTTGTCTACTAATGGCAAATATATCAAATCGCCAACCTTTGGTCTTTCAAATCCGACTTCTGCCAAAAACCTAGATTTTGATACTATCGTAACTATTTGATCTTGTACCGTCAATCCGAATTGAGTTAACATATCACCCTCGCCTTCAAATCCATCGACGCTTTCTATATGCATTTCTATAGAGTGAGTATTAGTGAAAGAAGATATTGCTTCGTTGAATATGGTATCTTCTTTTACTATATCTCTGGGAATGTATGTAAAGTCTTGGCCGTGCATTTGAATAGATTCTATGACAAGACTTCCTATCAAATCTTGTTCTTGCGTGTATGTGGTTGTATTGATATAAGAATTAGTTACCATCTGCCTTATCCTATCATTATATCAACAGGCAATTCGTAGCTGAGAGACATTTGCTCTTCAAGAATTTGAATTTCTTCTTTCGCTTCTTGTAAAATATTTGCCCCATTAAAAGTTACACCGCCTGGCAGAGCAACACCTTCAAACTTGGCCAAATTCTCGCCCCATTGTTTTTTAATCAACGCAGTTGCATATCTTTTCAGCCACCTATCATTCCACACATCTGTATATACATCCGGATCAATTATTTTTGTACATTCTATAATGATATATTCATCCTCTAACAGATCAAATCCCCAATCTGCATCTACAAATAATCTATTCATATGTCTTTGATATCTGATAGGAACAGTTCCATGAATGATATTATTGACCATCTGTAAATGACTTTGTGTTATCTCATACGTCAACATTTCAGCACTAGATAGATTATAAACATCATTTAAAAATAGTTGATACTTGACATCGAACATATTTGTAGAAAAACTATTTTTTTGATAGAATGGGATTACCTGTTTAATTCCGATAATACTTTGATCGACTGTGATGTATTTGTTTGTGATATCAGCTGCAAGTATTTTGTAAGGAAAATATGTATCTTCTACCGCATCGAAGTGATAGTCTTGATAATACTCTAAGGCATCGTCAATTCTATCTTCGATTTGATCGTCCGACACATTTATTTGTATGACGGGAGACCCTAGTTTTCTTTGACAATATGATTTAAACGCTGTGCGAGATGTGATAGCAGGCATAACAGTCCTCTTTTATGACTATTTATAATTATAATTCCCCAAGAGTTACCAAACCCTTTTCTAAAAGAATTTCTCTATTTGCCATGTGTGCGGCCTGTGTCTCGTCTTTACTGCCGCCGAAATACGGTACTGCATGATTTTCTTCGATCATAATTTCTGTAAGTCTTTTTTCGTCAAACAAGAAATCTCCGAGGACTCTACCGAATTTTCCTGTCTTGTCTTTTTCGGTTTTAATCATCTGCATACTACCAATCGGCATCATTAACTTGACAAACTCTTTTGCTGCAAGTCCAAATGCCTTTTCAGTCAAATCTCTTGTTCGAGATTCTG
>Ga0209634_1003424_pt1 | contig 10698 bp, 11 predicted proteins | sample LinPmetageLP40_FD_184043 | JGI IMG/M metagenome (GOLD analysis project Ga0209634, IMG submission 184043) | Marine viral communities from the Pacific Ocean - LP-40 (SPAdes) (version 2) | ecosystem: Environmental > Aquatic > Marine > Oceanic | place: Pacific Ocean | collected 2010-08-26 | reverse complement strand
CATGAAGGAATACGCTTACAATTTCTCCAAAGGTCAGCGATGCCGTATTATCGAACTGATATATCAGGAAAATGGTCTTTGCTACTATGAAAAAGGCAAACCAAAAAAGTGCGTAAGTGAAAAAAAACTTAATCCGTTCTTTCATTGTCTATTGAGTCAGAATTATAATGCGGTGCAAAAATAAAGAATGGAAGGGTAATTATAGCAATAGGGGATTGTCTATTAATAAATAACATCACTATGGTGTGCGTCCTCAAGAACCTTCCTCAATATTATTTCGTGGCGACACTAAATACGGTGATTCTTCTTAACCGCAAAGAACGCAAAGTCCATTGCGCAAAGTTCGCTAAGATTTCTTTGCGTTCTTCGCGATCTCCTTGCGACCTTTGCGGTTAAAGTTTGTCATCCTAGATTATAAGAGCTAAATGGCTAAGATTATTATAATTCTGATGACAAAGATCCCTCCCTAATGACTGTATTTATTCATCAAGGCTTTCAGCTTCAATGATTCGAGGATAAACCAAAGTCAAAGCCCTATTGAGATGGTCTTCATCATCTATCTCACACCAGCTGTAATTTTCAATTTTCTTGACGTAAATTTTTGTGCCAACACTAATTCCTACAAAATCATTTTCGTAATGAAACTGATTACCACCATGTTCAAATTGTGTTTCAGCATAAGCGAGCATCTTGCCAAATGTTGGCATAGAGATCTTGCTGATTCCAACTAATTCACCGATGATCTGTGCCAGATCATCAGCTTTTTTAGACATGTTGACCAAGTTGTGGTTGTTGTCTGCTTCGATATAGACTTCATCATTGGAACCCGTTTTGCCACTGGCCAAAATGATGTCTGGTCGAGCATCATCTATGAGTTCTTTGAGTCCTTTGCGGTCATAAAGTAAATCTGATTCAAGTAATAGAAAATCTTCTTTTACTAATTCACGCAGATTGTAAAGGGTAAACATGCTGCCAGTTTCAGCATACTTTGAACTCCTGCAAGTGATGATTTGTGGATATTTATCTTTCAAACGATCATAATGTTCCGATAAATATCCAGTCCCAATAATGATCGTAGTAATACCGGCATTTATCAATTTTTCGATGGATCGTTCTACGATAGCTTTATTGTCTATCTCGACAAAACCTTTAGGCTTTGTCTTAGTACGATCTTTCAATCTACTACCAAGGCCTGCTGCCAAAATCACTGCTGTCTTTATCGCCATGCTCTAGGAATTGATGAAATTCATGAGTCTGGTTTTGACTTCATGTGGTTTGATGGTAGGTCTGCCCAGTTTTTCGGGTGACCCTTTGGCAGTTTTTAGATATGCAAAAGTCATCTTAGGAGTTTTGCTCCAGTTAGATAAGTGTATTTCAAACTCTTCAGTATTATGTGCATAAACCGAATTCACGTACCCGGCTGATTGTGCCATGCTAACGAAGTCGATATTATGAGAAATTGTCGCCTGACCACCAGTCGAATCATGTGTGTTATTGTCTAGCAACACGTGAATTAAATTGGCTGACTGATAATAGGCGAGCGTAGGCATATTCCCCATCCTCATTAACAATGAGCCATCTCCATCTATAATAACTACACGCTTGTCAGGACGAGCTAAAGCCAACCCAAGTCCAAGTGAGCTAATACAACCCATCGATCCAACCATGTATAGATTGTTTGGATTGTCTTCCACTTCGAACAATTCTCTACCAGTCTTTCCTGTAGTAGCTAAAAAAATTGTATTGTTGTCTTTTAAGCTATTTATTGTCTGTAAGGCTTCAGTTCTCGTAGGAAAAGAATCAGCACTTTTCTTTGGAGAATGAATTCCCTTTTCAGAAGTAGTTAAAGCTTGATCTCTCAGCTTGACCGACTCAAAAGTGCCTTTCTTCACTACAAAAAAGAACGTCTCATTGTTCTCAATGGCTTGATTAGCTCGAATTAGTTGCTCGGATGCCTCATCCATATTGTCAGCAAGATACTCCCACTTGACTTGCATGAGAGAAAGCATTTCCACGGTAATCTGCCCCATCAATTCGTGCTGCGGTTCGTCATTGAGTCCTTCTTCTCCACGCAGGCTCACAAAACCGAGCACAGGTAGCTTAAAGGAATAATTGAGCGAAGTGAGGGGAGAAGTTGCATTGGTCAGCCCTGAGTTTTGCATCAATACCACCGATTTTTTACCACCCAAATATGCACCAGAAGCAATAGCTATGGCATCACCTTCATTGGCAGCCATTGTGTAGTCGCACTCATTTATTGCATAGTTAATGAGGTGTTTTAAAAAAGAGCAGGGAACACCACTATAGAAATTGAACCCTAGGCCTTTGAGCTCATCACCAAATGTTTGTGTATTTATCATCTGATTCTAAATGTTGAGTTTGCCAGCGTTTTGTAAGTCTACCAAAGTATCCACGTCCAACCATGAACCATTAATGTATTTAATGGCAATAACATGGTTTTCAGAGATTTTGTTGAAAAGATCAGCACAAGTCATTTGTGAAAAATCCGCTTCTTTACTCAACACTTCCAGGGCTTCTTTCACAATAGCCGATCCGGTTTTGTTGACTTTCCAAAGTCCTATAAATTCACCAAATGTATTTGCTTGATTCAAATCAGATGACATGCTGTTGAATTGTGCATAGCCATGGTAATTTTCCCTGGAATACTTCTGAGAAGCATTAACATAGTCCCGATTCTCTAAGCCTTTAGCACAATCCGCATCCACAATTAACGTAATGTCATTGTTGTCATTCAGCAATTCATTGAGGATATATCCTTTGAATATAATGTCTCCATAACTGATCACTGTATTTTCTTTAATTTGATCTTTAGCCAGATACAATGAATGCAGTTCTTTCGTATCGCTATAGTTCTCATTGTTAATTGTTGATATATTGTTCAGATTGACCTTTCCTTTTCCAAAACCAGTCACCACTGAAATATCTTTGATGCCAACTCGATTGTATTCTTCTACTTGACGTGCAAGCAGAGACTTACCATTCACTTCTAGCATAGTCTTAGGAGTGTCTTTAGTCAATTCTCCTAGAGAACCCTGACTAGCAGCTAAGACAATGTTATTGACATTTTTACCTGTTGCTGGAAGATATTTTTTCTCAGCTTCCTTCAACTCATCAGCACCTTGTAATCTGAAGATCTCACTCACCGATACAACAGTGCTCTCCACATTAATCAAAGACTGGTCTTCAAAAATTCTACGCGAAGTATCTTGGATATTTTTGATAGTTGTTCGCATGTTATGATTGGCCCAAATAGCCATGCTTACACCTGCGTCTCTGAAATGATCTGTAGGAACTGAATAGTATTTAGTAGGTACTATTACCACCGGAAGTCTGTTGTCCCACTCCTTCAAAAAAGCGTCAATATCAGAGGAATTACTTTTTTTACTATGACATAGTACTGCATCTGCGCCTGCAAGCCTATAGGCTTCAGCTCTGCGTAGTGCTTCATCCAAGCCCCATCCTGCGATAAAAGCCTCCAATCGCGCTACTACCATGAAGTCATCATCTGACTGTGTGTCTTTTGCTGCTTTTATTTTGCTACTAAATTCATCGATATCTGCCAAAGGCTGACTTTCTCCTCCGATAAACGAGTTGGTTTTTGGGAATAACTTATCTTCAATACACACCCCGCCAATATCGCGTTGCTCCAATTTTTTTACTAATCGCCTCATGTTATTGAAGTTTCCATAACCAGTGTCTCCATCAAGCAGAATAGGAATGGTAGTCGCATCGCTCATAAATTCTAGCACGTCTAGCACTTGTGTCCAAGATGCTTCATTATTGTCACGAACCCCTAAAGCCGCAGATATTGCCAGTCCACTCCCCCAAATTCCTTTAAATCCTGTTTCCTCTACTATTTTGGCCGACATACCGTTATGTGCTTCCATGATAAACTCAAGTTCATTAGAGTGAATCATGTTTTTTAATTGGGTCGTTTTTTTCATTTATGAGCTGGTTTTTGGTGCGCAAATTTGCAAGGTGCAAAGATAATATTAATAAGTACTTTACTTCATGTTTTGCATAAAGAATGCGCTCAATATTAGTGATATAACTCTGTATTTTGTTTTCTTTGCAAGCTATTATGGTTCGAGAATATAGCTATCGCTGCAAAGATTATTCATTGCTTACACCACCATTCAAGAAATGGGTGGTGGAGCCATTATTCAAACTTGTACCAAGAGGAATTCCAGCCAACATTATTACAATAGTTTCCAACTTATTTATCTATGCATCCCTTTATTTCGCCTACAACAAGGAGGTGTTAGGATCGATCAATTGGCTGGTTATTCCTTTATTTATCCTTCTTTATCTCATAGGCGATCACCTCGATGGCATGCAAGCCAAAAAAACAGGGACGGGTTCTGCATTGGGAGAATTTTGTGATCACTATCACGATAGCTTTAATAACGGGATATTGATGATGGTTATATGCCTGCTATTTGATATTTCGAATCCGTATATTGTGGCAGGACTAATAGGCGTTTCATATTTGGCACACACGGTGGTGTTTTATGAACAATATAAAACGGGCTGGCTCATCTTTGAAAAGATTGGCTCACTTGAAGCTGTGATGTTGACTATATTTCTTTTAATCTCCTCCTATATACCTTCTGTAAATTCATTTTACCAACTTCAATATGTTGGACTGACAATCATTGAGTGGATTATGATTGCTTCTGCCTTGGGAGCTGTAGGAACACTGATCAAAACAATCAATAGAATCGAACATATCAACTATGCATTTTGGATCTTCCTTGTAAGTGTGGTCATTAGTGCCTACACATCAGCGACTATGTTTTCGCCATTCACCATATTTATCATCCTTACTTTATACAGCAGCGTCTATATTGGTAGGCTTATGCAGGGACACCTTATTGACGGAATTGAACGGAGCCCGGGACTATTCACACCTATATTGTTAATAGTTCTCTACTTTGCTGATTTCAATTATTGGACGGATTTTAGAATTGTGATAGGTGCTTACCTCACACTCAATGTCCTGATGGTCATATATAAAACGACCAAGCCTCTGCGCCAATACTGGGTTTGGTGGAATCCAAAGACCAACGAATCAACATGAAAACTGAAAGAAAGGTATTATTGAATCCTGGCCCAGCTACGACCAGTGAGACTGTGAAACAGGCACTTGTCGTAAATGATATCTGCCCAAGAGAAAGGGAATTCGGACAACTATTGGATAGTATCAAAGATGACTTGGTAAAAGTCGTGCATGGAGGAGAGGAATATACCTCCGTGATTTACGCAGCTAGTGGAACTGGAGCCATGGAAGCTGTTGTGACCTCTGCTGTACCAAGAGGTAAAAAACTACTAGTGATTGAAAATGGTGCCTATGGCACACGAATGATCAATATTGCCAAAACCTATAACATAGAAACTGTCAGTTACCAAGTCGGTTTTGGTGATTACCCAGATGTGTCAGCGATTGAAAACATTCTTGCTGATGACAGTGATATCAGCCATGTTGCCGTCATCCATCATGAAACAACTACCGGAATTTTAAACCCAGTTCAGGAGATCTGTGATATAGCTCATAAATACAATGCTGAGGTGATTGTAGACGCGATGAGCTCTTATGCAGGCATCCCGATAGATATTAAGCAATGGGGTGCAGAATACCTGATCTCTTCTTCCAATAAGTGCATTCAGGGAATGGCGGGGATGGCATTTGTTATTTTTAAGAAAGACTTGTTGGATAAGATCAAAGAGAACAAGCGGTCATTTTATTTTGATATCTATTCACAATACGCTGGATTTGATAAAACTGGGCAGATGCAATTTACGCCTCCAGTACAGGTTGTTTATGCCTTACGTCAGGCGATGGATGAGTATTTCGAAGAAACCGAACAAGGTCGTTGGAGACGCTATTCCAATAATTGGGACATACTGTATAAGGAACTCGAAAATCTTGGTTTTAATTTTTTGCTCCCTGAAGCACACCAGTCCAAAATTCTCTTGGCTATCATTGATCCAATAGATAGTAAGTATGACTTCAACGACATGCATGACTATCTGTATGAAAGAGGCTACACAATCTACCCAGGCAAAGGCGCCAAGGAATCTACTTTCAGATTGTCAATTCTTGGAGACTTATATGAGGAGGATGTTAGGAGCTTTATGGGAGTTTTAAAGAATTACATTAGAGAAAATAGCATTGTGATTTCACAATAGTGCCTGTTACATTGTAAATAACAGGCAAACAAATATGTCCATGTAAGGACACGATAGAAAAATGAGATAGAAGCAAGATTGGAAGGTCTTGCTTTTTTTATTGTGTACTATTAGCTGTAAAAGTGGATGATAATATGTAATATTTTTGGAGCAGTTTATGAATGCACCATATATGTCTTATTTATGACATATATGGTGCATAGAAAAAAACTCACTTTTTTTCTTCAAAAGGAAATTTCAATAAATATTCAGGTGTTACTTCAAGGGCTTTTGATAATACATAGATAGTGCTTAAAGTAGTATTTTGTTGTCCTCGTTCTATTCTGCCTATTTGATTAAAATCAATATTGGCTTTTTCACCTAATTTTCTTTGTGAAATTTTTTGTTTATCCCTTATCTGCTTTAGGTGCTTTCCAAAAGCCTTGATGAATTGTTCATTATAGATTTTTATCACACCGCAATTTATTTAATACATCTGGATAATAAAAGAAGCAATACATTACTTCATATTGAATTGTTTGATACTTTTGTTTTGAAGCAATGTATGTATTCAAATGAAAAATAAACTCAACACGACCAACCCATCCTCCGACAAGCTTCGGACGGAAAATCCCGACCACATCACTTATCAGCATCCACCAATGGATATAGCCGTCCTCGGAGGCATCCGACTAGAAGGGCTGGACAGAATGCGCGCCACCTTGAAAATACAGGTCGAGCATTTAAGCCTTCGCCACAACCTTGATCTGTATAATGATACCCAAGTAGAAAAGCTGATCCGGAAGATAGCCGAACGATTAGAGATTGGAACAAGTGTAGCAGCTTCGGCATTGACAGACTTAACCGATGAACTGGAACAATACCGATTAGCAGAGATCGAGCAACAAACCCAAACCCAAGACAAACGAAAGTTCCTGACCCCAGACGAGATCAAAGCAGCCCAACAATACCTATCCGCTCCCAACCTAGTCGAACGCACCAAAGAAGATATCGGCAGGGCAGGAGTAATAGGAGAAGTAGATAACCGACTACTCATGTATTTGATCTTCACGAGCAGAAAACGAGAACATCCTTTACACATCGTTAGCCTTGGAAGTTCAGGAATCGGCAAAACCCACCTACAGGAAAAAGTAGGGTCGCTCATCCCACAAGAAGATAAACTAGAAATCACCACCTTGTCAGAAAACGCTTTTTACTACTTCGGGCAAAGACAACTGCAAAACAAACTGATACTTATTGAGGATTTGGACGGAGCAGAAAATGTACTCTACCCACTTCGAGAGCTCCAATCCAAAAAGAAGATTAGCAAAACCGTAGTCCACAAAAACACCAAAGGAGAAACACGAACAATCACCCTGAATGTAGAAGGCCCTGTAAGTGTAGCAGGATGTACTACCAAAGAATCATTATATGAAGACAATGCCAACAGAAGCTTTCTAATCCATATCGATGAAAGCAAAGAACAAGACGAAAAGATAATGGCATATCAGCGAAAGTTGAGTGCAGGAAAAATAGACTTAGCAACAGAGCATCAAATCCAAGAGCAGTTCCAAAATATGCAAAGGATATTACAACCTATCCAAGTCAGAAACCCCTATGCCGAACAACTTCAAATTCCTAGTGAAGTCTTCAAACCAAGAAGATCAAATGCACATTATTTAGCTTTTATTGAAGCAGTAACCTTCTACCACCAGTGGCAGCGCCACAGGCAAATAGATCAAGAAACAGGCGAAGAATACATTGAAACAATACTGGAAGATATCCAAGAAGCCAATAAACTCCTCAAAGAAGTACTGCTACGAAAAAGTGATGAACTCACAACAGCTACACTCAACTACTTCGAAAAGCTCAAAATATGGTTACAGGAAACCAAAAATGAAACCTTTACAAATACCGAAGCCATGAGAAGGTTAAGAATGAAAGAAACGACTATTAGAAGATATCATAGAGAACTTACTACCATAGGACTACTCCACTATGAACAAATCAAAGGAGAGAAAACCCATTACTATCAAATAGTCAACTATGCAGACTATCAAACACTAAAAGACAAAATAGCCACTGTACTAGATAAAAAGCTTGAATCACTAGAAAACGCCACTATCCGCCATCGTTCCGCCACTCGCAAAATGGCGGAACAAACTACCAGAAAACCAAAGAGTTAACACCAAAACGCCACGAACTCCCAAAAGACCAACTGAGCAAGAAATGAAAACAATACAAAATACCCGAAAAACCTATAGTGAAGACAATTTGAGTGGCTGGATAGAACGAAAAAACCAAATTCCATATAATCAACTCTTAGAAGATATAGCTGAACAAATCACTTTGCTCTTTCCAGAAGATGAAGTGCACAATCCACATCATACCAAAACGATCAATACCCTAGCCCCAAGACATCAAAGATTACACAATAAGATCACCACAAGTATCACATTACTTCATCATCCCTACAGAATGATGGAAAGGGGTTATTATATCGCTGATAAAGAAGATAGCATCCTTGCTTTTCGATTGCTCCAGCCACTAAGCTTTCCAGAAACTTTGTTAAGAAGAAAAACCAAGAAGATCTACATCAAAATCAAAAACCATTTCGGACAGAAACCCTTCACCTTTCTACAATCCCTAAGAAGAATTAGAATTCCACGAGGCAGTCTAAGAAGACATTTCATTGCCCTAGAAAATAGCAACTACATTACAAGAATAGGAGGAGATCGAAAGAATGGGTATGTGCATGAGATTGCGGAATGAAGGAGGAGAATATCGATAACATTCTTCCAATGATTTAAAAAAATAAACGATTAACTTTGGAATATGAGTGCACTAGAAAAGTATTATACAGACTTTTTAAAAGAGGTAAAAGAAAAGATTTACCAATCTCAATACCAAGCTTTAAAAGCTGTGAACAAAGAACTTATTGACCTTTATTGGGAAATAGGTCAATCAATAGTTGAAAAGCAAGAACAATACGAATGGGGTAAATCAGTAGTGGAAAACTTAGCAAGTGATTTACAAAGAGAGTTCCCTGGTATAAAAGGATTTTCAAGCAGGAACTTATGGTATATGCGCAACTTTTATGCACATTATAATGAAGATGAAAAACTGCAACCATTGGTTGCAGAAATAGGATGGAGTCACAACCTGATCATATTAGAGAAATGTGATAATGATTTAGAACGAGAATTCTACATTAAAATGACCAAGAAATATGGTTGGACGAAAAATGTATTAATCCATCAAGTAGAAGGAGGATCATATCAGTTGTTTTTAACTAATCAAACCAATTTTGATAAATCTCTACAAGAGAAATATAAGAATCAGGCAAAATTGGCTTTAAAAGATAGCTACAGCTTTGATTTTTTAGAGATGGCAGAAGATTATAAGGAAAGAGATTTAGAGCTGAGTTTGGTGAAAAATATCAGAAGTTTTTTGATGGAAATGGGAGGAGACTATTCTTTTATCGGCAACCAATACAGACTTGAATTAGAAGGGGATGAATATTTTATTGATCTGTTATTGTATCACAGAAAATTGAAGAGTCTTTTGGCTATCGAATTAAAAACAACAGCATTTAAACCTGAATATGCAGGAAAAATGCAATTTTACTTATCGGTATTAGATGACAAAGTAAAATTACCAGAGGAAAACCCCTCTATGGGTATCATTATTTGCAAGTCAAAAAACAGGACAGTAGTAGAATACGCATTGAATACAGCCACTAAGCCCATGGGAGTAGCGGATTACTCATTAAGCAAGACGCTTCCAAAAGAATTAAAAGGATTACTTCCTACACCAGAAGAGATTACTAAAAGTTTAGAAGAATTAGAATGAAAGCGTTTAGGTTACCACGAAAAGAAAAGAAGCGACTAAGAGGGTTATGGTTATACCCAGCAGATGAAAAGGGGAATTCATTGATGGCCAGTCCAAAAAGAAGTCAGAAAGATTACACAGCAGTGAAGAATGGAGAAGTAAGAAACCTTCTATACGGTAGTCGAAAAAGATCAAAAGAACGATATACCGAATTGTCTGTTGAGACTACAGTGACTGATGAAAAACTAAAGGAATATGTAGATGATATTTTTAGAGAAGATTTACGTGCGTCAGTTTACCGAACGTTTTTAGAAGCCAAGAATCACCCTAAAGCGGTACGAGGATATTATCATTTTGTTAATGCCTATCATAAGCATCAAGAAGATGATCGTTCTTGGGGTAATACTTGCTGTCTTGCTTTAGATACTGCTCGTGATTTATTGAAAGTTAAACGGACACGAAATAATAGAAGCAAGAGAAAACGAAAGAAATAAGGAGAATACATCAACCTTCAAAAGCATAGGAGTCGTTGCACTCCCATTAGTTTATTTGGTTCTACCACGAATTTAGTGTGGATTGCTCTATTTGTTTTTATTGTCATTTGCTGAGACTCAATTAAGTTAATTGAGTTGATTGGGTTAATTGGGTCTCCAAACAAATGATGAATACTGGCTGTAT
>Ga0209634_1003422_pt1 | contig 10698 bp, 4 predicted proteins | sample LinPmetageLP40_FD_184043 | JGI IMG/M metagenome (GOLD analysis project Ga0209634, IMG submission 184043) | Marine viral communities from the Pacific Ocean - LP-40 (SPAdes) (version 2) | ecosystem: Environmental > Aquatic > Marine > Oceanic | place: Pacific Ocean | collected 2010-08-26 | reverse complement strand
CTGATAAATACGTTAGAAACGGAAAGATATTTAGTACAGCATTACTACAAAATAGAGCTGCTAAAGCAAATCTTACATTAGCTGAGTACGCTACCAAATCTAGAGGTTTTACTAACGTTGGTAAAAGCGTGCAGGGCCAACTATTAAACACTTTAGTTGGTACAGCGGAGGAGTCGGTAAAATTCGGTATGGTAATGGGTGATGAAAAGTACATGGCCGAAGGTGGTGCTTTCTTTTTAGCTGGTAGAATTTTAAACCCAGCTTTTAAGCTTCTTAAGGTTAACACACCCGCACAAGAACAACTGTATCAAAAGTTAATAAAAGGACCAGCAGCGTTTACAACAGGGTCTGAAGGTGCTCAAGCTTTCATGAACTGGGGAGAAAGCTTAAAAGGTAATTTAGATTATAACAATTGGGTTGAAGACAATTTTAGTGATTTAGATGAAACTCTAGCTAGATGCGGAGAACATTGGGTTTTAGGTACTGGTTTAGGTTTTACTCACGGCGGTAACACGAACTTCTTTAGACAAATGAAGTATATTAGTGCTAACAACACTAAAAGAATAGCAAATAAATCTAAGCTAGATGCTTTTAACGTTATAAAAGAAGTTTACGATGCTGGCAAGCAAACACCCGCAACATTAGCTAGTCCAAAATTCTCAAAATTAATTAATCAAACAGCTGGTAATAACACTATAACGCAAGAAGGATTAAATCTAGTCAAAGAGTTTGGTTCTAAGGAACAAAACAAAAAGCTGGATAAAAGCTTTAAAAGATTCAAGGAGTTTGAGGGCGCACATAGACAAATACTTAACTATCAAGGTTATTTGAATCCTGGTATTGCAGAAAAAAAGGTTGAGCAAGACAACGCGGCTTGGATTAAAGAGATGAGATCCAAGGGCGAAGAGGTTGAAGTTAAAGTTGTACAAGAAAACGAATACGTAGACGGCAGCTTTGAAGTACAAAAGAAAAAGTTTGGCACCTCAAGATTTAGTGATATAGAATATAGAAGGCAAATTTTTGAATTAACTAGTGAGGGCTACTCAAAAGCTCAAGCGGAACAAATGCTAAATAGATTAGAGCAAGGCCAACTTGGAGGTAAAAAAGCAATGTGGTCTCCTAGTATTGATGGTAAAAGAACTATATTTTACGACATTAAGCAATATGAAAAAGGCTTGTTAGCTCATGAAGTTGGCCACGATTGGTACAACAAAGAGTTAGGTAAAAATGTAGTACTGCAAGAGCAATTTGTTAAAAGACTGGAGAATATAGCTATAGGCGTTAAGATGACGGGTATAAGTCAAGAGACTGGTAAGCAAGAGACTTTGCTAGAAGCTATAAACAGAGCATATCCAAAAGCATCTACAAACCCTAGCGTACGCCAACAGGAGTTGTTTGGGCATTTAGCTGAGATGATGTCAAAGCCTGAAATTGCTAGAGAGATGAACAAGTATTATGGCTTTAGCAAAATTGGCAATTTAATAAATAATGTATACCCAGGCTCTAAGAAGTTTAACTTTAGCACTGATAAAGGTGTTTTTGACTGGCTAAACACTTACGTAGAAACTATAAATAAAGGCAAATCTCCTGAAGGCCAGTTTAAACATTTAGAAAAGTTCGTTGACACTGAGCTCACGCAAAAAGCTAGAGAAGCTCAGTTCAGTTCTGACATGCTAGAGTCTAAAGACTTAAATACTAAAAATAAATCTAAAGATTTTTTCTTAAGAGACCAACAAATATACGAAGAAAGTAGTAGAAAAGGTGTACAAGACATGCCTTTATTATACAGGGCTGATAGGTTTATTCGCGATAATAATGGTATCCTTAAGTATGAAGATACTAAAAACGAAAAAGGAGAGGTTATTCAAACTGCCAAGGAAAAGTTTCAAAGATCTGAAGATTTTTCTAATTTTTTCATGGAACTATCTCAACCCGAGGGACTATTTGACAATGTTATAAGGCAAGGGGGTAGGAAAGCTGGAGTAAACGAAAATGAAATGAGTTCTTACGTTGAAAGAGTTAAAGATAATCTTATAGTTAGTGCTAATAGGTTTAACCCTGCTGAAGCTGGTGGTAGTATATTTGGTTATTTTAAAAACACAGCTATACCTTATGAAAGTCTTAGAATTAGAACAGAGTTTATAGATAAACTAGAAACTGGAGAAAAAGGCAAAAAAGTAGAGCTTGACAAAGAAGTAGGAGAGGGTAAAGCTAAGGTGGAAATAGAAGCTGAAAATAGCTTTATAGAAACTAGCTTTGAAAACGAAAACATTGGTATTGAAGCTCAACTTAAGTATAAAGAATACTTAGAAAAAGCTGGTTTAAACGAGGTCGAAGCAGAGGCTTATATGCCAACGGGTAAAGGTATTGACGTAGCTAAAAAACTAAAGATAGAAGCTCCTGAAATAAATGTAGATAACATAGATTTAACATCGTACAAAAATATTAGAAAAACAGCTAATGAGCAAACTGGTGATAAAGTTGCTACCAAATACTTTAACATAAAGCCTGAGCTATGGAGTATAATGAAAAGCACGCCTGCTAAGAATCTAAATAAGCCTGCTAGAAAGTCTATACAAGAAAAGATTGAGGCTGACGTTCAAACCATTATAAAACTTTTACCACAAGGTGCGCAAAACTTGATTAGCGAGAGGGGTGAGAACATAACACCAGAGGTGCTTAAGAATACGTCTACTGGAAACAAAAAAGTATTGCTACAAATACCAATGCTTTATAATAAAACGTCAAGAACTGGTAAAAACCTAGCTGAATACGTTAAAACTCCAGAGCTTATAAAGTATGAAAAGTTAGTTGATCCTAAAAAAGGAACACCTGAATTTGATTTCAAGCAGGGTTTTGAAAACAGGTTTTTAGCAGAGTTTGGTGTTGGAGAGAACGCTTTTAAAGGCAGAAACTTAGATCAAAGGCTTAAAGCTATAGTATCTGAAACTATAGGGTCAATACATAACCAGTCTGTTAGAAAGGTTATGAATGATCTTCTCATGCCTAAAAATTTAATTATTCAAGCTGCAGCTGGAAAGTCTAGTGCTTTAGCCAGCGCAAGGCTAGAAAAGCTAGCCGGTGAGAGAGATGGTGCTGATTATATAACTTTCTTAAATGAAATTAAAAAAGAAAGCTTTAGCCAATTATTAGGTCGTAATTTAAGACCACCCATGAATCCTGAAAAAGGACTTGCTAAATCTTTTATAGAGCATTTTACTGATTACAAAAAATCTGGCTTAGGTGAGTTTGATGTTAGTAATACAGACTTAAGACAAATAGCAAAAGAAATACACGCTCAATATAAGTTTGGCCAAGTGACGCCCGCTGTTGTAGCTAGCAAGGCTGTAAGAGCTGCAGAAGCTCCTAACAAGCTGGAAAACATTGAGAGACAAGCGGGGCTTGAACCGTCAAAATTTGAACTTAACACGACGGAAGATGTTGTAGAGGCTAGAGCCGCAACAAGAGTAGTTACAAAAGCTTTGGTAGAAAAGTTTGGTGATGGTGTATACGAACAAGTTTTAATGAGAGGTGAGTCTGGGGGTAAAGGCATAGGAGCATATCCTGATTTTGCTTCCATGGTTATGGGTTTTGGAAAAAGTCAAAATAGATTTTCGTTACATGAATCTTCAGCTCAAGCTGCAGAATATCACTCTGATATTAAAAACTCAAAAGGTTTAAAATACACTGGATCACAAAAAACATTAGTTGAAGGCCAAGGAAATAAAAAAGGACAGTTTGCTAGGCTAATAGACAAAAAGACTGGCGAGTGGAGTACTAAAGCTTTAAACGAGGCTTATAAGGTTGGAGAGTCTAATAAAGACATGTTAAAAACAGCTGTTAAAGCGTTAAGAAAAGCGTATAAAGCTGAAGATTTAACGTACAATCAAGCTAGAGCTTGGGTTGAAATACACGGAGGGCCTATGTCTGGCTTGATAAAGCTGTCTGGTTCTTTTTCCGTTGTACCAAACATGCCTGTTAAGCAAATGTTTAAAAAATATGGAAACAACCCTAGTGACTATGTTCTAGAACATACAACGCCAGCTCAATACGTCAAGGCTAAAATATACGATTATATTTTAAACGGCACTAAAGCTAAGAAAGATGCTATGGATCTAACGCTGGCCGATTACCACACAACATTGATACCAGAGGCTTTTGATGTGATGGTAAACAAGACATTGCAAACAGATCTACCTAGCTGGCATAGACCCGGTATGGACCCAGTAGCTTCTAGGTATTATGAAGCTAATCACCCATCTGACTTTGGTTTTGGTCTAAAAAACTTTAAAACTGGCAAAGTATATGACCACCATCCTAACCTAAACGGCTCTCAAAAGCAAAAAATACAAAAGCAAATAAAAGAAGCTAATGTCAAGGCTTTTCCTAAAGGCTTGAGAAAATACGCAAAAACTCAATTAAATTCTAAAAACTTAGAAAACTTAAAAAATATAGATAAAGCTTTAATAGATGGCAAAGTAAAAAATAAAAAATCTAGAGGTGGATCTTTCTTTGACCTTGACGATACACTGATTACTACTAAGTCTGGTATTAGATATGAGATGCCAAATCCTTCTGGCAAACCTCAGCCTAGTAGAAAAGTTATATTTATGGCTGGAGCACCTGGCGCCGGTAAATCGACTGTAATAAAAGGTTTAGACTTACTTAATCAAGGGTTTAAAATAGTAAATCAAGACATAGCTCTAGAAAGACTCATGAAAGAGTCTGAAATGCCTACAGATATGAGAGAGATGACGCCAAAAGATTTGAGTACTTTTGGCAGGCTAAGCGGTCAAGCTAGAAAATTAGCTGGCGAAAAAAGAGCAAAATATAAAGGTCAAGGCGAAGGCATGATTATTGATGGTACTGGCGCTTCTTTGAAAGTAATGGAAAAAGCAGTAAAAGAATTTAAGGAAGCTGGGTATGACGCTCAAATGGTGTTTGTCGAAACAACTATGGAGACGGCTGTAGCTAGAAACAAGGCTAGAAAAGAAAGATCTCTTAAAACTGGTATTGTAAAAGGTACTTGGGAAAAGGTTATTGCGAATAAAGAAGCTTACAGAAGTATGTTTGGCGAAAGGTTTGCTGAAATTAAAACTGACAACATACAGTACAAAGATGCTATGCCTGCCGATCTTATTAAAAAACTAGACTCATTTACTAAAGGCTACATTAAGGGTAGAATTAATGCTGAGCAATTTGCTGCTAATGGAGCTAAACTTTTGGAGCAAGGAGCTAAGTATGATTTTAGCGAATTTAATAAAATTGTTGAAGGAGCACCTGGCCCACTGCTAGGCAAGGCCATTGAAAGAGTAAAGAAGTTTGGAAATAAAGACATGTACATTGTTACAGCTAGACCTGCTGAATCAGCTAGGCCAATACACGAGTTCTTGAAAAGTCAAGGTTTAGATATACCTTTGGAAAATATAACAGGTTTAGGAAATAGCACTGCAGAAGCCAAGGCTATGTATATGCTTAAGAAGTTCAGCGAAGGATACAACGACATGTACTTTGTGGATGACGCCATACAAAATGTGAAAGCGGTCAAAGATGTTTTAAATCAACTTGATATAAAGTCTAACGTTCAACAAGCGTTAGCTTCAAAAAATTTAAACAAAGACATTAACGATATAATGGAGTACTCTATAGACACGAAGTCTGAAAAAGTTTTTTCAAAGGCTGAAGCCGCTGTTAGAGGTAAAGACATTAAAAGAAGAAGGGTATTCATGACCGACGGTGCCTCTGACTTAGAATTGCTTATAGAACCATTATACGGAAAAGGAAAAAAAGGTATTGAAAACAAAAAGTGGTTTGAAGAAAACTTTACTAGAACTTGGGAAAGAGGTATAAACGACTTTAACAATGCGCGTCAAGCCATCACAAACGACTACATGAATTTGCGTAAGCAAAACAAGGACATCATCAAACAATTACCAAAAGCGGTAGAAGGAACTAACTTTACTACTGACATGGCTATTAGAACCTATATATGGAACAAAGCCGGATACAAAATTCCAGATTTAACACCTACTTCGCAAGCAAAGCTAGTTAAGCATATTATAGATACTCCTAAACTACAAGCTTATGCTGAAAATGTTGCTAAACTTACTAAAGTTGAGGGTGGGTTAAAAGAGCCCTCTGCTCAATGGTGGGGAGAGACTTTAGCTACGGAAATACAAGACTTGGGTAAAGGTATTGGTAGAAAAAAATATATTCAAGAGTTTATAGATGCTAAGAATGAAATATTCTCTAAGGAAAACTTAAACAAAATGGAGTCTAAGCTAGGTACTAACTGGCGAGATAATATTGAAGAAATGTTTAGCAGAATGGAAACTGGTAGAACAAGAAGCCTTGACCTAGGTAAAACAGGTAATGCTATGATGAACTACTTTAATGGATCAACTGGCGCAATAATGAACTTTAATACAAGGTCAGCCTCTCTTCAGTTAATATCTACGGTAAACTTTGTAAACTCCTCTTTTAACAACCCACTTGCGGCTGCTAGGGCTTTTGCTGATCAACCTCAATATTGGAAAGACTTCATGACCATTATGAACTCTGACATGTTAAAACAAAGAAGAGCTGGTCTTGAGATAAACGTTACCGAAGCTGAGCTAGCTTCTGCGGCTGCTAGTAGTAAAAACCCTGCAAAAGCGGTTATAGCTAAAATATTAAAAGCTGGATACCTACCTACTAAAATAGCGGATAGCTTTGCTATAGCTTCAGGCGGAGCAACATACTATCGTAATGCTATTAAAATGTACGAAAAACAAGGACTTTCAAAATCTGAAGCAGAAAAGAAAGCTTTTATAGACTTTCAAGCTACAGCAGAAAGAACGCAGCAGTCTTCAAGAGCTGACTTACTTTCTAACCAACAAACTTCTTTTGCGGGTAGAATTATACTACCTTTCGCCAACACTTCTATGCAGATGAATAGGATAATGGTTAAAGATGTTTTAGACATATCTAAAGGTAGATATAAAGGTTATTATGGAGAAGGTTCTCTAACAAGTAAGCTGAGTAGAATAGGTTACTATGGATTTGCTCAGTCAGCAATATTTGCTGGGCTACAATCAGGTGCGTTTGCTTTAATGACAAATTCTGACGATGAAAAATTAGTTGCAGACGCTAAGCTTAGATCTTTAAATACAATGGCTGACTCTTTTTTGAGAGGTATGGGTATTCAAGGTGCTGTTTTAAATGGATTTAGATTAGCAATAAAAGAGTTTATAAAGCAAGATAGTAAAAAATACAATGCTGACTACAGCGAAGTTGCTGAAAAGCTACTTAATATATCTCCAACTGTTGGATCTAAGTTTAGTAAGCTCGACCAAGCTGGTAATACTTACAACTATAACAAGAAGGTTATAAAAGAAGAAGGCTTAACTTTAAACGGGCCTTTAATGGAAGCTTCGACTCAAGTAATAGAAGCAACAACAAACCTACCGTTAAACAGGTATTATAGAAAAGGTCAAAATATTCAAAATGCTTTAGACGATGACTATGAGAACTGGCAAAGAGTTTTGATGGGTGCAGGGTGGAGCAACTGGGGCTTAGGCGTTGGTGATCCTAAGGTTATAAACAAGGGCAAGGAAAACGAGTTTACTAAGTACAGAACTAAAGAGGATCTTAGAAGAGAAGAACTTAAGGACAAACTTAAAAAAGAAGAGGCAGAAAAAAAGAAAGAAGATACTAAGAAGAAAAAAGCAAATCAGAATAGATGCTCTAAAATGAAGTCTAACGGTATGAGGTGTAAAGTTATGGTTAATAAGCCAAAAACTCTATGTCACTATCACGATTAATGTGTAATAATTATTACTATGAAGTATATAATCTTACTACTACTGCTATTCTGTAACATAGCTAACGCTCAGGTAAAGAAAGCATTTAAGTTCTCTACGTTTTACGTGGCAGCTAATGGTGGAACCTCTCTGTCAGACGAAGAGGTTTACTCTGTTAATGGTAGCACGCTAGTGTATGACACCGTGTTTACTCCTTACGATTATTCGCTAACAATGGGTATACGTAAGATCCAAAGATTTGGATATGAGCCTAGAACATTGTTTAAAGATGGTACAGAGACATCGTTCTCGGATGCTGCTAACGTAGGTTTGTCACCATTTGAGTTTTTATTTGAAATAGATTACAAAAGGCAAGAAGGAATAGAGTACTTTGACCAACACCATTTCATAAGGCACGTTGAAGCTAAGTGGCTTGCAAAGGCAGAGTATATTAAAGATGGTTTTGCAGACATAGAGTACTTTGAATCAACTCAAAGAATTAGGTTAAATGGTAAAAAAAAGTTATCGTTTAATTTAGGAGCAGTTCAAAGGCTAGCAGAGCCTTATGGTTACGATCCTCTCGAACAGTGGTCGTTTGACAATGGTAGAATACATTATACATGTCTAGCTATAGAAGAAGGCTACAATATAGACGTCTATGAGTCAGAGTATAAAGATCCACAAGGTAATATAATAGCTACAAATCCACAAGTTTGGAACGAGGTAGTTATGCCTAGTGTATTAAAAGATTATGTAGAAAAGAAAAGAAATGAACTAGACAACCAGTGGCAATACTCGCTAGTTGTTGGGTTTGACTTTTACCACTATAAAAAGAACTTCTGGTTGCACACTTGGGGTAACTTAATGCCGTATCACTATGATGATGGTGGTCAGTTCTCTTACCATAACTTTAATGATGGAGAACAATGGTATGATTATTCTGGTGGATTAATATTTGGCTATAAGCTAAACAAAAACCTAGGATGTTTCATAGAAGGTAAATACAACAAGTACTGGAATAAAGAGTGGTATGATTTCAAAGCAGGAATAAATTACATAATATTTTAACATGGCAAAAGAATTGAATGAAAACACTAGCTTCAAAGTTAGTGTACAAACGTTAATAGGGATAGGATTTGGTATGGCAACGATTATAAGCATGTGGTTTGTTCTGCAAGCTGATATAGCAGAGGCAAAAGAGCTACCAGCCCCGGAGGTTTCTAAGATGGAGTTTCAGATGAAAGACGTAAATATACGTAATACTATTTTAGAGACGAGAGATGACGTTAAAAAGCTCGAGGATCGCATGATTCGCATGGAAGATAAGATAGACCAACTAAGATAATGAAAGCGCTACTAACTACAATAGCTTTATTAATATCTACAACTTGCTTTTGTCAGATAACGGCGGTACATTTCAATGCCGATTGGAACTCTGCCAACGAAGTTGAGTGGTTCAACAAGCTGTCAGACGTAGACTTAAGCACAAAAGATATTAGCATAGCTGATATTCAGGCTGACTACAAAATTGCAGTAGTACCAACTATCATAATATTTGATGACGGTGAAGAAGTTAAAAGATTTCAAGCAGACCTCAGCTTTAAAATGGTATCAACAAAAAAAGAAGTTCAAGAGTATATTGACGAATTAATAATAAGTAAATTTTAACGTTATGGCATTTAAAATGAAAAAATTTTCTGGCTTTGGGCCAACAAAACCAAAGAGCATGATGGAAGCTAAAGTAAAACAAGTAGAAAAACCTATCAACCCTGATTCAGACGCTCACTTCAGCGCTGTACCTACATTTAGCGATCAAGTTAGTACGGCTAATATAGATATGCGAAATAAAAAAGCTGGATCTCAAAATTTTGGAAATAAATAGCATGAAGCACCTACTTACACTAATACTTTGTATCAACGTAGCGTTTGCTCAGTGTCCCAACGGAACTTACGTAAACATAGTTATTAACCCTGATCAATTTCCACAAGAAACATCTTGGGCTATAATTAATACTTATGAAGATACTATTGCTACAGGTGGTCCCTATGACAATATAGTAGGCTACCAACCACAAGTAACTCAAGTGTGTATACCTAATGGATACTACTTGTTTAACATATCTGACCTATATGGTGATGGTGTTGCGGGTAGTTTGTGGGGTGGACAAGATGGATCTTACTACGTGGTGCATTGTGGAGATACTCTGGTTCAACCAGACTCTGCTAACTTTGGCTACAGTGCTTTCCATGGCTTTACACTAGAAGACTGTGCTCCGCCTCCACCTGTGTTTGGCTGCATGGACAACAGCTTCATTGAGTTTTTACCTATAGCAACTGTTGACACAGGCATGTGCATAACGCCTAAAGTATTTGGTTGTACAGAAGAAGATGCATTTAACTATGAAGAAGAGGCTAATACAGATATACTAACAGATAGTTGTGCGCACACGCTAGAACTTACAGATTTAGCTGGTAACGGCTGGGCTGGAGCATATTTGCAAGTAGTACAAGGCGATAATTTTATAGGTGAGTTTACATTAGAAGATGGTTTTGACACTACGTTCACGTTTGGCCTAAGCACGTCAGAACCTGTAGAAGTTAAGTTTTTTACAACAAATCAATCACAGTTCACCTCGGTGCAGTGTGGTTACGCTCTGTATTCAGAAGAGCATACAGCTATTGATGCTCCAGGAGGATTTGCTAGTCCACTTATACCTTTTGTGTTTGTTTATGGCATGCCTTACTGTGGTAGTAGTTGTATAGATAAAATATATGGCTGTACAGATTATACAGCTTTAAATTATAACGAGAGTGTTAATACAGATGACGAGAGTTGCTACTACGTTGCTGGGTGTACTAATCCAATATACCTAGAATATAACGAAGACGCTGACTTTGATAACGAAACCTGTGAGAC
>Ga0209634_1003421_pt1 | contig 10702 bp, 6 predicted proteins | sample LinPmetageLP40_FD_184043 | JGI IMG/M metagenome (GOLD analysis project Ga0209634, IMG submission 184043) | Marine viral communities from the Pacific Ocean - LP-40 (SPAdes) (version 2) | ecosystem: Environmental > Aquatic > Marine > Oceanic | place: Pacific Ocean | collected 2010-08-26 | reverse complement strand
AACCTAATGGTGTTCAATCGTAACAGCATTCACTTAATATCTAACACAACTGCGTTGCAATCAGCTAGCACTAAACTATTGACCGACGAGGTTGGTTGCATAGCTCGTCAGACTATTACGCAGGTAGGCAATCAAGTCATATTCCTGTCCGATAATGGTGTTTACAGTACTCAGTTCTTTGATGAGTACAACCTACGTGGAACCGAGACTCCACTGAGTGAACCAATTAACGAGACAATCAAGAGAATCAACAAGGATCAAAGCACCCAGGCCGTAGCCGTTTACTTTGACAATCGTTACTTTATTGCCGTACCTTTGGATGATGCCCTTCGCAATAACGCTATACTTATCTACAACTTCTTGAACAAACAGTGGGAGAGTATTGATAGTGTTGATAGCGAGGACTGGGACATTGAGAACCTAATAGTTGCTGGTGAAGGAAGCAAGCGGGGTGTTTACGCTATTAATCGACTAGGCGGTATCCACAAGATAGACTCCAGATTACAGGGCGATGACTTTATAAACGTAAGCATTGGAGGTTCTAATGAGACCAAGGACGTAAAGGGAAGCATCACCACTCGGCAGTACACCTTCGGTGACATGACCAGAAAGAACTGGAAAGAGTTCCAGATGCACGTAGAAAGCAGTGCAGATAATGCAAGTAACTTTGACCTATCCGCTGAGACAGAGAACCCTGACGGAACCTTTACCTTAGGAACCCTAAATAGCTTCAACGGTAACGCTAATCTGCCGAAGGCAGAGGATGTGTCCATCCGTGGTAGAATAGGTAACCGCAGAGGACACGGGATTCAATTTACAGTAAACAATACACAAGGACGACCAAGAATTAGGTCACTACAAACTCAAGGATCAACCTCCTTTAGATCAACACAGAAAGCAGAATAATGGCATCACCTATAGTAAAAGGACAGGCGTTTGGCACAACCGAAACAGTAACCGCAGCTAAGTTGCAGAACATTGTTGATAACGCAGCATTTAAGGACTTCGACGGAAGCACGGAAGTATTCAATGTAAGTGGTTCAACCGACATTGGAACCTGTGTACTTGCTGGTGGTCTAGCAGTTAAGACTAGCACTGGCCAGCTGCAAATTAAGGACAATGGTGTTACACTGGCAAAGATGGCGACTCAAGCCGATCAGACAGTCCTTGGCAATGTATCGGGTGGGACTGCTGTTCCTACTGCTGTGCCTATCGTAGGTGCGGCTGGCATACTGGTTAACTCGGACTCACTTGGGACCGATGATACTAAGGGTGCGACCCAAGGTAATATTAAGGCTTATGTTGATGCTGGGACTGCAACTCAAATAGGTGTAGGACAAACTTGGCAAGGTGTGTCACGCTCGGCAGGCGTTAGTTATCAAAATACAACAGGTCAACCTATAATGGCTGCAACAATGTTTACGGGGTCAAATTCTTTTCAAATATCAACAGACAATTCTAGTTGGGTTACTGTTGACCAATCATTAAGCGGCACAGACGAATCACATTGTCAGGTTATTATTCCAAACAATCATTACTATAAAATAACAGGTGGAGGTATTAGGTTTTGGTCAGAATTACGTTAATGAACTCACTCCTGCAATCAATTTAATACATCAATAATATGGCAATTATAACATCAGGAAAAACCTTTGCTAACGGCGAACAGCTGTCAGCTAGTAAACTTAATCAAGTAATTACAGCGGCTACTTTTAACGCATCCGACGCTGTTGATGGTAGTACGATGACCCTCATTGGGGGTGCGATGGCAGTTGCTGATAGTGGTATTACAAAAGCTAAGATAGAAAATGTAGCCAACATGAAGGCCCTTGGCAATACTTCTGGAAGTGCAGCGTCGCCTCAGGAGGTTGCTATTCTGGACGAGAATGATATGGACTCGGACTCAGATACTTCGCTAGCGACACAGCAAAGCATCAAGGCTTATGTAACTGCGATGCGACCAAAGTTTGTGGCTCTTACGGGAGGAACAACGGCTTTATCAAAAACAACCGCATTAGTATCAACTGAAGACTACACATATAATATAGCAGATTTTACATCCAGTGATTCTGATTATGGTACGAATGGTCATCTTAAAATTGTTGCGCTGGTTATAGAGGGTTTTACCAGTAGCAATGAGAATTTAAATTCAGTACGGGTAAGTTTGCCAGATGGAACTGACACCATAATATGTTCTACATCTGCGGATAGTACTGCTGATTTTACTCAGGACCACGCATCATCAAATATTCCAATTAATTCTGGTCAATCCTCGATTGTAATTAAACACTCAGTAGGTGATGCACAAACCTCTGCAGCAGTATCCACAATCAAAGGAGCAATTATCCATCCTGGCCTGTAGCACTAATGAACCCCCTCCTGCAATCAGTTCAAATAGCATTGCAAAATGCCGAACAGAAAGAAGCCATTGACCTTATTGATAGGGTCGTGGATTTCTGCATTGAACACGAGAACGGGAAAGTATTTGATGGCTGGGAAGAAGAAATGATACGCCTTATGGTTGCATACCACTGGGCGAAGCAAACCTTAATTGTTCATCACAATGAAGACGAAACCATTAGGGGTGTATTTATGTGGTATAATTGCAACAGAGATGACGGGTGGAGTTTTATAAATAACTGGGAGCCTGACAGAGAAGACGGAGATAGTATATTTTTAGCTTTTGTTTTTTCTGAGGGCAAGAACTCCTTCAAGAAGTTAACACGGGACTTCGTTGATAAATGCCCAGAGGTACTTACTAAAAATAAAATAGGCTTAAGATACAGAAGCGGATTCCCTAAGCGGATGAATTACAGCAATAAACTTTTTAAAAAAATCATTAACAACTAAATATTATGGGTGGCAAAGGCGGAGGCGGAACAACAATACAACAACCTGATCCAATCGATCCTGGTTCGTCAATGGGCGAATACCTGTTCGGAAAGGGCTTCAACAATTACCAAGGCGTTACTGACCCTAGATTGCAGGATAAGTTAATCGGCGCAGAGGCAACGTATCGTCCTCAGTACACCGCCCTTGAGCTTGCGGACATTGGAGTAATGGCTCGTGGTCTTGAAGGTGGTACAGATAGCCCTGCGTATCAAAGACTAGAAGTCCAACTCGCTGGCCTAGAAGCTGGCGCAGCTGCTGGCGGAAGAGAGCTAAACAGTGAAGAGGCAATGAAGATTGCCCGTGCGGCTGCTGGCCCAGCTCCTCTCGACTACTATATGTCAAAAGGGAAAAAATACAGCAGAACAGGACCGTTTGGCCGAATGTTTGGTCAGTTTTCCAAGGGCATGGGCGGCAAGACTTATGATGAAGAACTAGCAGCATACAACAAGGAAGTTGACCAAATAGCACAATCTCTTGGATCAGGATCAAGTCGTGAATCCCAGATTGCTTCTATTAAAGCGCAAATGACTCAGCTTGAAGGGCAAAAGGGTACAGCTGGATTGTTCGACCTTCTAGAAGAGCAGTCAACCCGTGCAGGTGCATTGCAGCGTGAGCAGTTACAGTTACAGCGTGAGTCCGACGTAGGTGCATTACAGGAGTTCGCACCTCAAGTAGTTGAGGCTTACCGTTCTGCTGATCCCTACAGCACAGAAATTGCAGAGAGTATGTCCCGTAAGGCTATGGGTCAACTGACTCCAGAAGAGGAACGCAACGTACAACAACGGTCCAGGCAAGCAAGTCTAGCGAGGGGTCGCATCGGTGACTCATCATCCATTGCCGCAGAGGCACTTGGTCGTTCGGACTACACCTCGCAGTTCGCAAAGCCAGCCTTTGACATGAACCGTTTACTAGCAGGTGACGTAGGTAATACTATCTTAGGTCGTCCTTCGTCTGCGATTGGTCTAGGCGGGTCAATGCTCGGGGCAGCACAGGAGGGTGCATCAGGACCTATGGGTCCTCAGCTATTCGATCCTAACATGGGTATCAATATGGCCTTGCAACAGCGAGGACAGGATGTTACGTTCCAGGGTATGCAGGCTCAAGCTAACGCAGCTAGGAGTGCTGGCAGGACTTCAATGCTTGGTTCTGTTGCAGGTGGACTATTGGGTAACACAAGTTTATTTAGTTAATAATAATTAAAGATAATATATTATGGCATTTCAAGCAGGATCAAAAATACGACCAGAACTGGGTAACGCGGACTACAGCGGCTTTGCAAGAGCCGCAGAGATACAGGCATCTAGCCTAGCGCAGCTAGGTGTTGCGATTGGTGGTGCTATAGAAAAGCATCAAGAGAAGAAAATCAAAAAACAAGAGGAACAGGTTTCTCTACAGGCGATTAAATCTTTATTTCCACAGCTGGATGATGATACTGCTAAAGCAATAGTTAGAGATGATACAGTCCGTGATTTATTTAAAAGTACTTTAAGAAGCGAACAGCCATCACCAATATCTCCTGCTGCACTTGGAGCTGCCGATACAATGCTTACCGAGGCAGGTTTTGCATACAATCCAGAGACTCAAACAATGCAGAAACAAGAAGGTCCTGGCTTTCTAGGAATGCTTGGTAATATATTTAGCCCAGGTCAACCATTTACGCCCGAGCCTGTTGAGTTAGATCCACGTATAGTACAAGGAATAAAAGGTGTGCCAGAGCTTATTGAAACTAAACGAATAATGCAGGGTCAAGAAGGTATGGCAGGAACAGTTCCAATGAAAGATAGGGAAGGCCGTACTCGCCAAGTTTCTAGAGTAGATTTTGAAGAAGCTATTGCAAACGGATACACCCCATTATAATGCGCGACTTTGGAGTTATTGTAGACTCAGCAAACGGAACTTCACTTGCTAACAAGCAACCAAAAGATTTTGGAGTTCTTGACGTTGATGATGGTGACATCATAGACACCGCCAAGATATACACGCAAGCAGCACTTGCTGGTTTTTCTGACGTTGGTTATGCAACACTTGAGGGCGTAGCCTCTGGCATATCGAGGCTTACCGGGGATTCGGATTTAGTAAAAACTGTATCTGACTTCAGGAATTACAGCAAGGACTTTTATGAGGGCAGTGTGTCGGACGAGGATAAAAGTAAGTTCGGATACAAGGCCGTAACTACCATAGCGCAAACCCCCGCTTACATGGCGGCTGCGGCCACGGGACCAATCGGTCTAGCGGCTTTGACCGCTAACGCATATCAACAAGGCAGGGATGATTATTTATCCACACAGGGCGTTACCTCTGTTAGCGCAAGCGAGGATCAGATCAAGGAGGCGGACAAGGTTGGTGCGTTTTCTGCTATACCTATTGTTGCCCTTGAGCGTATCGGTGCTAGTAAATTAGTAAACAATATATTTAAAGGTCAATCTACGGTAACCATCAGAGAGGCGGCTAGAAGAATAGGAAGCTCCGCTGTTGGAGAAGGCTTAACAGAGGGTAGCCAGACTATATTCCAGAACACATTAGCCAGTGAGTTAATGCAATATGACCCTGACCGTAAGATCACCGAAGGTGTCTTTGAATCAATTTTATTAGGGGCAGTTGCTGGTGGAACCGTGACTACTCCGTTTGTTGGATACCAGGCTTATCAGGACAGGAACCTGTCACCCGTTGAGCAGGCTGTTGAGCAGGACGTTGACCCGGATACTGAACTTACTTATACAGTCAGCTATGTTAATCCCAAGAACGATGAGCAGAGCATTCTTAATATCCAAGCAGCTAATCCAGAGGAAGCCGTTAGGCTTGCCACTCAGGGCTTAGGCAATCGTGCCTTCAACGTAAAATACGAGGGTATCAATACATCTGACTTCAAGGTAGAGGAAGAGGTAACTCCGGATCCTGTAGTAGAGGAAGAAGCCGTAGTAGAAGAAGAGGTTATACCCGAAGCAGAGCAGGCAGAACTGCAGCAGGAGTTACAGGAAGCCGTAGTAGAGGAAGAGGCGGTTACTCCCGAACCTGCGCCTCAACCAGAACCAGTCCAGTCAGTTGACCTTGAGGCAGTAAAGGAACAACAGGATACTATTGATGATGCCGATTACAATATTTCTAACTTGCAGTCAGAGATAGAGATTGAGAAGAGCAACATCAAGGAGGCTAGGGCTAGGAACAAACAAGAAATTGCTGCTGTCCGTAAGTCCAAGATACCCAAGGAAGAGAAGTCCGAAAAGATAGAGGACCTGAAGGCATCGATCCAGGACGAAGTTGATGACATGAACGGAAACATCGGCATCTACAAGGAAGAGATGTCCGGGTTCAAGAAGGATCTACGAAAGGCCACGAAGAAACTAGCTGGACTACAACCGCCTGATGTCGTAGCCGAGGCTGCTCCCGTAACTGGCAAACCAGCTAACGTGGCTTTGACTAAAGTTGAACTTAAATGGTTCAATGAATTATTAGAAAACAAAATTAATCGAGAAGAACTTTTAGAAGAAGTTCCATCTTTAAAAATCGTTGATGGTAAACTTTCTGTAGAACCGCAGGATGCCGCGAAACTTGATGACTTTGTATTTGAGTCCAGCATACTTGATGGTCTAGGCACTATACCCCCTCGTATGAGGAAGTATCAATTCTACTCACCCTTTTACTCGTCGCCATTAACAGATGAGAGAATGCGGGAGATTGACGATCAAGTTAGTCCGGCATTTCGAAGCCCAGAAATTACAAGCGACGAAGTCCTTACGGATGAGCAAGTGCAAGAGGGTGTTGAGTCCGAACACGGAGCTACCGTAGAGGGGGACATTGATGGCGATGTATTTGCTGGTGCTGCTCCAGTGCCTGCACCTAGTCAACAAGCTGCACCTATAATTACTAGAGCGTCATTGGCTGGTAAAAAACTTTTTGCTTACTTCTCGGATAGAACCAGAGTTGGAACGTACACAGGAATCAATCCTGACAGTGGTATAAGCATAGATTTGCAGGGTGGACCTATGTATCCATTCATGGGTAACAACAAAGAGAAGAAGGCTGGATGGGCCTTTAGTTCTGAGGGTATGTTTACTCGGTTTCTAAATAGAGTTAAAAAAACTGATGGCATTGGTCTAGTTACTCTGTACTCAAAGGAAAACCTTAGGGCTAATTTTACATTTCTTAAAGCATATGTAGCCGAAGTAAAATACGCGATTGCACAAGGAACTATTGCTGAGCAAAGATTTTTAGAAGTTGCAAACAACCTTAGAGAATCCGCAGTTCAGTCAAAAAAGAAGACAGGTAAATCATTAGATAAGCCGTTTGAGAGCATAGAGGATTTTGAAAAAGGTCTTTCGAATTCAACTTTTGATGTTCGTGCGGCTGCATTTTTTGGTTACAACAAAAATAAAAAGGGGGACAATAAAGGAAGTAAGATAGGAGCTGATGCGTTGGTTGACGAAGGTTTTCCAAATATTTCAACAATGGTTGATTTGTTTGCTGACCCATCCCTCGACGGACTTGAAGCCGGAACAATAGTGTCAGCCGTTCAGTTTGATCAAAATCAAGACGGGCCATCGACAGCTACTACACTGGGTGTTGATGAACACCTTAGTTATAAGGTTGTAATTAAAGGTGAGGGTCTAGGCTTTTTCTCTGATCCAGTTCTTGTATCCGATGTTATACCTAGCAGAGGAAGAACTCGCAGAAACATAACTAGGAGTGCTGAAACATCGATGGCTGATGTCCAGTTTCAATCAGAAGTAACGGCACAAGCTGCACCCGTTGACGGACAAGGTCAACCGACACCATCACAAGCAGAGTCCAGCCGCATACAAAAATTCGTAGAAGATAACTTCGGCGGTATAGCGCAGAAGATTGGCTTTCCTATAGAAGCCAATACAAGCATTGACCGCACGGCTCGATATAATTCTACTAAGGGTGTCCTTGAATTTAATCCAGATAAGGTCGTAGAACTACAAGCTGCTGGACAAATAGATATTGTTAACGACGGATACCTCAGGGCCGTGATGCGTGAAGAAATTATTCACGGAGCAATATCTAAAGTTACCTTGCAACAATCCAAAGGAAACGATGAAGGACAGGCATTGGTTGATTTCATGTCCAAGGTTGCTGATCTCCTAACGCCGGATCAGAAAGCTAAAATGCAAAGTATTTATGCCGGGCTTGACGCTCAAGCGGACTGGCAAACGGCTGCTGAATACACCAGGGCTGCATTTCAAGAAGGTTTATATGGGGATATAACAGAAAGTTTCATTAGCCAAGGTCCAGCATTTAATAAAATAAAGAAGCTAATTAAGTCGGTTCAGGCTTACTTAGCCAGAACTTTAGGATCAGAAGTTAAGACAAACCCAGAGGTCGCTGGAGTTATCCGTGCTTCCGCCGAGATTCTACAGCAGGTTGATCCCAGTGCTAGGGTCATAAACCAAGCCATCGTAAAGGAGGCCATGGCAAGGTCGGCTCCAGTCTTCCCTAATTCTAATTACGGATTTGCTGTCCAGGGTGAACCATTCAACGAACGGAAAATAGAAGTCACGGCTTTTGATAAGTACGCTAAAACAATGAATGCTTTGTTGGCTGACATTGATCCATCCCTGAAAGGTTTCAGCAATCAGTACTACTACAACATTGAAAGCAAATCTCTGGATAGATTGAAAGCCGCCTTACCTTTCGTAGAAAAATACAGGGGCATTGAAAAGAAAAGCAAGCGGGACTTCCAGAGACTAAAAAGATTATTGTTGTTCAGTGAAGTATCCGTCAGCGAACGCGGTCAGAATTTTATTAAAGAAAGAGATGCACTCCTAAAGAAATACGGAATGTATAATGACTTCCAGCTAGGACCAAGGTTCATCCTGGACGAGATCCTGGACGAGGGAACTAAGTCCGGCGTTGAGATGGGCAAGGTGTATGACTACATGCCTCGATTCATCAATGACCTAGAGAAGGTAAAAAATTATTACGGCAAGTCCGCCAAGACTGGCTTCCGGGAGTATTTAAAAGGCACGAAAGATAGCGAAGGTAATGTAATCATCAAGGGCCAGAACCAAGAGATTAAAGAGGCCCGTGCTAGACTGGACGAGTTACAGGAAGAAGGAAAGCCCGTCCCTGAGTCCGTTCGTGAGCTAGCTAACAAGGAGATTATACCTGTACTAGGAGGCCAAGAAACAGCCTATTATGAAGCCATTTACTTTGACGATTACCTGAGGCAGGAGGGATTTAAAAAGCCTAAGGGGGCAACACCTAGCAGCACTAAAGAAAGAACCGTTGGAGTTCTTGAGGGTGATCTGATTCCGTCAAAAATTATTGATGCTTACGATGACATTGATGTAGCCCTGGAAAGATACATCTATAATATGACATCATCACTTGAGACACTGCGGATCATTGGTCGTCGTTACACGTATGAGGACACGGGCATTAAGATAAATAAAAACGAAGTGCCTAGTGACCTGTCCGTTCTGTTAAGAGAACTTGTAGCAGCTAACCGCATCACGGAAGAGCAGGCGGAAGGGATTATCCCAGACATATTCCAACGGGCAGTAAGAGTAAGAAAGCAAGAAGGCGCGCCACTAGAATTACTGAGAAGTCTTGGCTATATATCGGGACTGGTGGAGTTCACCTCGACCTTATCTCAACTTCTGGATACTACTTTTGTTACTGTAAAAAATAATCCAATCGGAACCTTATCTGCGATATTGAACAACACCGTGACCGGGCAAATGGTTGGCATTGATGTAGAACAAATTGCTAGTGAGTTCGTCCAGGACAAGACTGCACGGACCGACGGCTCTAAGTTCTCTAAGGCAGCTAATTTAAGTAATAAGTCCTTACGGAAATTACTAATGACTACCGGCTTTAGGCAGTTAGACATGAGGATGAAGAACGCTAATCTTACTGCGAACTTCAATCGATACAGAAAACTGACCAACGGATACTACCGGGACCGTAACAGCAATAAATCAAAGCTGTTTGCTTCAGAACTTTCTTACTTGGGCCTGAGTCCAAATCAACAGATTCAATTCATGGCTGAACTCAAGAGATTCAAGCCAGGCAAACCTAATGCAGAGCAATTTAGAAATGCACCTTTGGTAAGACAGGTTCTGTTTTCAAGACTTAACGAGTCCCAGCCCATGAGTAAAGGTAGCCGACCACTGGCCGCTACGGAGAACCCGAATGCTCAGATCTTGTACATGATGAAGAGCTTCATGGTCAACCAGATGAATAATGCTCGTTCAGAAATTATTAATCGCATTGCTGATCCAAGGTTGTCCAACCTCGAGAGACGAAGAGCAGTCATAGACTTATTGAGATTATTGGCTGGCCTAGTTGCGATAGGTATGCCCGTTGCTGGACTAAAGGATTTCATCGCGGGTAGACTAGGATACCTGAACGATTACCTTATTAATTCTTTGTTGTCCCCTTTGGGTATCAGCACCTACACGGGATACAAAATACAGAGAGAAGGTATTTTCGGGGCCGTTGTTTCATACGTCGCTCCGGTGTCCTTGCAGATGGCGGGCGATATGTTATTGGTAATGCAAAGACTTGCAATGGGCCAGAAGGTTCAACCTAAAGATATAACTGCTTTTCTACCTTATAGTGAAAATATAAACAGGTTGTTTGGATTCAACACTGAATCACAGCTACGCAAATACGAACGCAAGAAGAAGGTCGGACAAAAGCCTATTGTTATACCGTCTGACATTAAACTTCCTCAACGGTTGTTCTAGTAAAAAGGGCTGCTCCGGATGTGTATCACGGAACAGCCCCTCCAAGGACTGAACAAAAGCGTGGTCCATGAAAACCTCGCTTCGCCTGGGATTACTCC
>Ga0209634_1003420_pt1 | contig 10710 bp, 23 predicted proteins | sample LinPmetageLP40_FD_184043 | JGI IMG/M metagenome (GOLD analysis project Ga0209634, IMG submission 184043) | Marine viral communities from the Pacific Ocean - LP-40 (SPAdes) (version 2) | ecosystem: Environmental > Aquatic > Marine > Oceanic | place: Pacific Ocean | collected 2010-08-26 | reverse complement strand
TTGAATGGATTGATTTACTTAAATCACTTTTAATAACTACTTATGTTGCTTATTTTGGTTCACGAGGTGTTGAGAAGTTTAAAGCTATCAGCAAATAGAATACAATCCAAAAAGCATTATTTTTATATATTTTTTAGATTTATTTTGTTTTAATTTTAATTAATTATTAATCTATATATTTAATAAAAAAACTTAAAGTTATTATTTTTATCTGATTTTAAAAAACTTTTATTTATATTTATCAAAATTAAAGTGATGTATTCTCAAGAAATCATAGATAAAATTTACAACTACAAAACACTATCAAACAAAGAAAAAATTGATAGACTATTAGAAATTGATGCTAATCAATATACAAATTGTGGTATAGATTCCACAAAAAATGAAAAGCTAATAGTGAAGAAAAACAGCAAATACATATACAAGACCATTAAAAAAATAGATGTAAAGATTGGTAAATCACTTTTAGAACATCAAGATTAAATGGCAAAGAAACTAACTAGAAGTAAATTAGTTAAAAAATTAGATACCATATTTAGTCAATACATTAGATTAAAAAACTCAATAGATGAAATTTCAACTTGTTTTACCTGTGGTAAACGAGACCATTGGAAAAAACTTCAAAATGGACATTTTCAAAGTCGAAGGCATTACTCAACACGTTGGGATGAAATAAATTGTCAGGTACAATGTAGTGGCTGTAACGTATTTAAATATGGTGAGCAGTATGTTTTTGGTAATAAACTTGACCAAAAGTTTGGTACAGGAACAGCTAGAAGATTACATATTAAAGCTCAACAAATAGTAAAATTATCAGATAGTGATTTGGAAGATATGATAAAAAGATATAAAAACTTTGTAGATTGTATGTAAAGGCGTATATTTGATTGTCTTGTTTATTGTTAATTAAAAAGGGGTCGGTGTAAATTGACCTTTTTTTTTGCATTACTATTTTTTTATTAACATTATTTTATATATCTTTGATTTAAATAACATTAAAATAGACAAAATGATAACACAAAAAGACACATTAAAAGCTGAGATACGGCTTTTAGAAACACAACTTCAACACGCAGCATTATTTCAAGATGCATTTTCTCAAATTAGACTTTATAAAGAGCTTGAAGAAAAGAAATCAATCTTAGATACTTTACAATGGATGTAATGATACGAAATCAATCCCATCAAACCAAAGATACTTTAATAACGGAGTATGAATATAGAATAGAAGCACTTATTTCTAAAATTACTTTCTTAGAAGCACAAATAGAAGTATTAAATAATCAACTTTATAAACAACAATAAAATGAACAAAGACAAATTAGAAGAATTGTATTACAAATACAAATTAGAAAATGAACATTTTTTTTCTTTAAAATTAGGAAACAAAGAATTTACAATAATTACTAGACAAGGTATTGATAAAATACAAGGATTAGAACAAATTAATATTACTTATGATGTAATTAAATGTGAACCAAATTTTGCTGTATTCAAAGCAATTGCATTTAAAGAAGGTAAAAAAATAGAAACTTTTGGAAGTGCATTAAAAGGTAGTAACTTTAAAGATGGAAATTGCAGTTCTTGGTATGTTGCCGAGATGGCTGAGAAAAGAGCAATGAGTCGAGCAGTATTAAAACTCACAGGATTCTACGAGCTAGGAATTTTTGGAGAAGATGAATCAGATAGTTTTAAAAAATAACATTATGAATAAAGAAATAGAATTATTAGATGAGGTTTATACATTAGTAATGGATAAGATAAACAACAAAGAAAGTAATAAAATTTATAGAATTTCAGAAGTACAAAATATACTTAGTGATATAGATGATTTACAAAATAATATTAATAACTTATAAAACAATATAAAAGAGTAACTAAATAAATCAAAATAAATATGGGAGCAATTATTAATGCGAGTATCAATGTGGCTAAAATGCCAAAAGAGAAATTTAAAAAAGGTAAAGATGGTGCTGTGTGGTACAATTTTACCATTTCTATTAATGATGAAACACGTTATGGAAATAATGTTGGAATTATGGATAGTAGAACACAAGAAGAAAGAGAAGCAGGAAAACAAGCTTTGTATTTCGGAAATGGAAAAGTGGCTTGGATAAAAGATGCAGTTGGTAATACTGGTAAGATTACCTTAGCAGAAAGAGAAGAAGAAAAACTTGATATTATATCAGGAACTGAATCTGCTTATGTAGAAAACAAAAAATCAGATTTACCATTCTAAAATAAATTTACTAACTTAAATTTGGGTATGGGTTTTTTAATTCATACCCTTTTTTTATATGAAAAAACTAACAGATAAACAAATCTTAGCAGACACTAAGACAAGAAAACAATATTTTATAAGAGTCAAAAAATTCTCTTTGCATAAAAAAAAATAATATCTTTATTGAATGACAACAAAACAGACAGAACACAATATGTTAATGCAATTTATAGAAGAAGATTGCTTTGTTAACACAAAAGTAAAAATAGATTATCCACCAGTTGCATTATCTTTTGGTGAAAAATTATTAAAAACAAAAAGTGGTGATTCTTTATTACCTATTCCGATTGGAACGTATGGAAATTTAAGTGTTGTCACAGCACCACCTAAGACCAAGAAAACTTTTTTTATATCATTACTTGCTTCAGTATATTTAAGTGGTCATAATATCTATGGAGGTAATATTAAAGGTCATAGAGGGAATGGTCACTTAGTTCATTTTGACACAGAGCAGGGTACGTGGCATTGTCAAAAAGTGTTTAAACGAGTATATGAGATGGACTCTAATATAGACTCAAATATTTACCATACGTTTGGCTTGCGTGCAATAGGTTATAAGACACGTTTAGAATTTATTGAATATTATCTATCAAGAAAAATAAATACTCCATCTCTTGTTATTATAGATGGAATTGCCGACCTTGTGTCTGATGTTAATAGTTTAGAAGAATCTAATGCTGTTGTTCAAAAATTGATGCAATGGTCTGCAATGTATAATTGTCATATTATAAATGTAATTCATCAAAATTTTGGTAGTACAAAATTAGGTACTGGTCATTTAGGTTCTTTCTTAGAAAAAAAAGCAGAAACAGTTATTTCTTTAGAAGCAAACACGGTTAATAAAGAATGGGTAACGGTAAGATGTGGTAGAAGCAGGGGTTATGCTTTTGAAACTTTTAGCTTTGAGGTCAATGATATTGGTTTACCCTCTATTGTGGATGACTTATATGACCCTTTAAAAAAATATGGTTGAAGAAAAATTAATTTTAATTGCAAAGAAGCACGATACTTGGGTTGATATAGTGTGTACATTTGGATGTACTAGAGTTGTGGCAGAGGATATAACTCAAGAAATGTATATTAAAATTCAATTTCAATTAGAAAAAGGAACTTTAAATATTATGTATAAAGATGAAATAAACTATTATTATATATTTAAAACATTAAAAAGCTTGTTTATAGATTTAAAAAGAAAATCTAAAAATATTAAAATGATTAGTATTGATGACCCACAATCACATATAAAAGCAGAATTAAATTTAGATTGTGAAAATCAAGTTAACTTCAAAGAAACAAATGATAGAATACAAAATGCTTTATCTAAAATGTATTGGTATGATAGAAAGGTTTTTGAAATAATAAATAGTGGTGAGTCAATTGCAGATTTTTCAAGAAACTCTAATATAAAATACTATTCACTTTATTGGACTTATAATAAAGTAAAAGAACAACTTAAAAAATTATTATGAAATTAGGGAACTTAATTTATTACATTACAAAATACACAGGTATTAAATATTTAGTAGAATCTTACCACGCATTTAAAGGAACTAAGTGCAATTGTAATAATAGAAGAAAAAGCCTAAATAAGTTAAAAATTAAAAGATGGTAAAATTTGAAAAAAAAGATTTTAAAGACTGGGAAAAATTTAGAATGGGAGCAAACGATGTCATATCCAACGATGAATTTTCATTGGTGTGTAAACTCCACGCACAGTATTACAAGCATAGTTTTTATAAACCCTGCACCTGTAACCCAAAAACAATAAACAAATGGATTAAAGATTTGAATATCATTTGGGATAATGGGAATAAAAAAGATTAATAAATGGGAAAAGGCTGTTGTTTTACTTCTTAATTTAGATGGTTGGGAATTGGAATGGACAGGTGAAGGTTTTTCAATTTATGATGCAAAAGGTAAAACTCCAAAAGGTTTTGATTGTGTTATTGAAATGAAATTTAGAAATAAATACTATGAAGAAAAAATGCTTGAGAAAGACAAGTATGATTCTTTAATGAATTTAGATAAAAGTATTATTAAACTTTACTTTGTTAATGACCCAAAAGGAAACTTTATGTATTGGTTAAATACTCTTAAAATGCCAATACCTATTAAAAAATATTGTCCTGACACTACAATGTGGACAAAAAAAAGATTGCTTAAAGATGTTTACTTACTCAAGGAAAACCAAGCAAGTCGTATTAATTTAAACATTTCTTAAAAATAAGTTATTAAAAGTTTTGTTAATAACTAAATAATACTTATCTTTGAGTATAATTAATTAGTTCATTGAAATATTAAAAAAAACTTAAATCATTAGTAAATGTAGTTTAGTAAAATATCTGCATTGAGAATGTTTCTTAAAAATTATGAAAGTGTATTGTTAGTGGAAATGAAAAGTAACTATCCTCTAGTAAGAAATTTAAGATAGGTTTTTTTAATATTAAATTAAATAATAAACAATTTGAAAAAACTATTTAGTATGACAATAACACCAGACACATTAATTTCTATTAAGTCAGAGATAGAAAGATTAACTAATATTGACCCACAAATTACGGATGTAATAATAACGGTTCAATTAAAAGAACAAGTAAAAGACAAAAACTTTTTATTCATAGAATTAAAAAATTAACAAATGAGATATAGAATTAAAGATAAACAACAAGTAATAGATTGGTTTAACAATTTTGCAGATTGGGTAGAAAGTCAAGATTATGACTTATATGAACAAGCTTGTGAATATGCAGATGATAAAGAATGTGAATTTTGAAAAAAGAAAGAAGATATAGGTCAAGACAAGGACGTTCAGATAGACAATACATAGGAAGTATAAAGGTCTTAGCAATCGCATTTATAGGATTAACTTTAACAATAATAATAACAAGATGGATTTAAAAAAAATAGATTTAAAAGATAGAATAAAAGAACTAGAAAAAGAATTAGCATTAGCAAAGAAACACACATATATTCACGAGACACATCATTTGTATTGTCAAGATGGAGAAATGTATTTTGGTTTTGGAGATGTAGATGAAGAAAAATGGTTGGTGTATAATACAGACCAATTATTTAAAGACCTACCATTTATAATTAATCAAGTAGTTAAAGAAAATAAAAAGATGCAAGATATGTATTTAGATAATATAAAAGACTCATTGAAAGAATTATGAATAAAGTAAACGCATTTGAAAATGAAATATTTGACCACTATCGCCAAAGAGCAAATGAAATTAATAAAGCTATTGAATTATTAAAAGAACACAATTATATTATTGTTGACTTAGAAGGGCAAATAATAAGAAAAGAAACATAAATGGAATACAACTCAGATTTTAAATATGACCTTGACTTGGGTCAATTGGGTGAGAAACTTGTTTATGATATTTTAACCAACAAAAAAGTAGAAGTTAAAACAGATTACCAAGCAAAAGATACTGGCAATGTTTTTATTGAATATTCTAGTCGAGGAAAAGATAGTGGTATAATTACATCAAAAGCAGACTTTTATTGTTTTGTGACTTCTAATGTAAACATCACATTTATTGGAATAAAAGAATTAAAAAATAAATGTAGAAAATACCTCAACACTAAAAGAGATGTAAAGGGTGGTGATAATAACACGAGTCAAGGAATTTTATTACCATTAAATGAAATTATAATATGATATTATTAGTTGATGCAGATAGTTTAATCTTTGCAAGTTGTTATAGAAAAAGAGAAACACCTGATTCTGAAAAGTTCTACACAGATATAAGTGATTCAAGAAATAAATTTGATGAACAATTTATGCAAATAGTTAATCACTTAGAAGAAAGATACACTATTGATAAGGTTCTTACGTTTAGTGGTTCAAAAGGAAACTTTAGAAAACTTATTACTAAGAAATACAAAGCCAATAGAAAAAAACAAGAACTCCCACCATTACTTCATCCAATGCATAATTATGTAAAACAACAATATGATAGTATATTTGGTTTTGGAGTTGAAACGGATGATATGGTTGCGAGATATTGGCATAAGTTAACTGAACAATTTGGAAGAAATGAAGTTATGATTGTGAGTATAGATAAAGATTATAAACAATTCCCTGCGTTAATATACAATTACCATTATAAGCATAAAGAAATACTAGACATAAGTGAAGATGAAGCCTTATATAATTTCTATGAGCAAATGATAATGGGTGATACTGCAGACAATGTAAATTATTTTAAAGGCAAGGGGAAAAGGTTTGCAGAAAAGTATTTTTCTGAATGTCAAACTAAATACCAATACACTAAAAAATTATATGAATTATTTATTAAAGAATATAAAGGTAAAGCAAGACAAAAATATGTTGAATGTTATTCCTTGTTAAAACTAAGAACTAATTAATAAAATATGAACACGAGACAAACATCAATAGATTGTTATAATGAAATAAAAGCAAATGGTTTGCTATCAAAAAAAAGATTAGAGGTATATAGAGCTATATTAAAAACTGCACCTTGTACAAGTGGTGAAGCGTTTTCGATAATGACTACTAAAGAAAATCAAATAAGTCAATCTCGAGCAAGATTTACCGAATTGAGAAAGTTAGGAGTTGTTTATGAAAAAGGTAATAGAAAATGTAAGATTACAGGTAGAAATGTAATAGAATGGGATTTAACAGATAAATTACCTATAAATTTTAAGAATAAGAATAAAACAAAAAAACAAAGAATTAATGATGCTATAAATTCCTTTCGTGAGTTATATAAAAACAAAGATAATAGTACAAACGAAGATTGGAAAATAGTTGCTGATTTAATTAAAACAATATAAAAATATTGTATATTATAATTTACTAAAATTAAGAACAAATTAATGGAAGGATTAGATAAGGAATTAATTACACCTGTAGATGCTTATTATTCAGATGAAAATTTAACCCCTTTAGAAGTATGTGAAAAAATAAATAGACTTTCAGGTTTAGATATTTTTAAAAACACAAGAAAAAGGGAAGTGATAGAAATGAGAGCATTGGCTTGTTATATATTAAGAGACAAGTTGTTTATGAAATTAAAAAACATTGCAAAATTTTTTACTAAACAAGGGAGAAAAATGCATCACGCAAGTTGTATTCATTTGCTTAAAAACTATCCAATGTATAAAAGCAATAATAAAAACTTAGATAAATTTGAAAAAACATTTTTATTTAAATCTAAGATACCTTATGAAGATGTAGATAGAGCAAATTATTTAGAAAATAAATATATAGATGTAGAAGATAAATATTTAAAACTAAGAGATAAATTAAAAAATCCCTTAGTAAAATTAATTTTAGATGTTGAAGATGAAGATGTAGTTGATTTAATGAATACTATCAAATTAAAAAAAAGTTCTTATAAGTGGAAAAATAATTTAAAATAATACGTTATATAGTTATGATAGAGAAAGTTAAAATAAATTCAATCTTTGAAAATACAGAAAATCCAAGAAGTATAAACAAAGAGAAGTTTAAAAAACTTGTAAGAAGTATAAGAGAATTTCCAGAGATGTTAAAGCTAAGACCTATTGTTGTAAATAAAGAAATGGGAATACTTGGTGGTAATATGAGATTTAAAGCTTGTCAAGAACTTAAGCTAAAAGAAGTTTATATAATACAAGCTAAAGATTTAAGTGATAGTCAAGTAGAACAATTCATAATAAAAGACAATGTTGGATATGGTGATTGGGATTGGGATATACTTGCAAATTCTTGGGATATAAACAAACTAGAAGATTGGGGTGTTAATGTTCCAACTATAAAAAACACAGAACTTTTATCAGGTTTAAAATATGACCCTTTGTATTATGAACCAAAAGAAATACCAGACATCAAACTTGAAGATTGTGTTGACTTAAAAAAGTTTAATGATAAAGTTGAATCTTTAAATGAATACAATTTAACTAAAAAACAAAAAGAAGTTTTAAAACTATTTATATATAGATTTATTAAAATAGATTTTGAAAGTATAGCAAACTATTATTTTTTTAATGCAGGAGAAGAAGAAAAAAAAGCAATAGAAAGACTAAGATTGGTATTAACTGACAATGGTCTTAATGGCTTTATAGAAGATGATTTAATTAAGATATTGAGTTTTACAGATAATACATTATTTAATGATTGATATATTTATACCAAGCTATCAAAGAGCTAAGAACATAAAAACAGCAAAGTATTTTATTGAAAAGATAGGATACGACCCAAAGAAAATTCATATTGTTATTGATGATGATACGGATGACACTAAAGATTATCAAGATGAAGCTAAAAGATTGAAGTGCAATTTGCATATTTTTAATATGGAAGAATCAATTAAAACTTATGATTATGTTCATAGAGCTAGTAAGTTAAGAAGGTCAACAGGGCAATGTTGTAATATGTTTTTTGATATAGCTAAAAAAAATAACATTGATTTCTTTATACACATAGATGATGACACAAGACAATTTGAAATAAAACCATTTGCAATATATACTAGAGGTGCTGTATTAGAAGATTTTGATTTGGTTTTTGAAGGTATCAAAGAATTTATGCTTAAACAAAAGATTGGTGTTTTTGCTTTAAGTCAAACAGGGGATATGTTTCAAGTACCAGACAAAAAAATGTTTAGAAAGAAAGTAATGAACACAACTTTTTATAATACTAAATATATATACAAAGGAAGAAAGGGAGTTCTTGACAATGATACTTGCGAATTTGCAGGTTTAATGAATGAAGGTTTTTTTACAGGAAGTCTAGGAACTGGATTGGCATTAAACCCAACAGCATCAGCAACACAAAAGGGTGGATTGACTCCAACATATAATGAATCAAAACTATTAACTAAAGCACTTGTTGTTCCAATTCAATTTCCAAGTCTTTGTAGTGCAGAGAAACAAAAACAAAATGGTGGTAGATTACATCATAAAATTAATTATAGGTATTTATTTCCTAAACTAATAAAAGGAGAAAGAAATAATATTGCTTGGGATACTTATAAAGAAGATATACCATTTACTAACGAACCAAAAAGAAAGAAATGACCGACAAATCCGACACTATAAAAAAGAAGTTACTAATAGCACTAGAAAAATCATTAGGGGTTGTTACAACAGCTTGTAAGAATGTGGGAATACATCGTTCCACTTATTATGATTATTACAACAATGATTATAAATTTAAAGAACAAGTTGATGACATTCAAAATGTAGCTATTGATTTTGCAGAGAGTCAATTGCATCAACAAATTCAAGGTGGTAATACAAGTGCAACAATCTTTTATTTAAAAACAAAAGGAAAGAATAGAGGGTATGTTGAAAGACAAGAAATTACAGGAGCAGAGGGGATGCCTACTAATTTTCAAATAGAGATAATTGACTCAATTAAAGATAAAGACTAATGTAGTCTATAAGCACTTAGTAAGAAATAAAAAAAAGATATTAGTTGAGCAGGGTGGTACAAGGTCAGGCAAAACATTTAATATCTTACTTTGGATTATATTTGAGTATTGTGCAAAAAACAATAACAAGGTAATCACAGTTTGTCGTAAGTCATTCCCAAGTTTAAGAGCTACTGTATTAAGAGACTTTATTGGCATCTTGCAATCTAACAATGTGTATTCAGAAAAGTTCCATAATAAGTCAAATTCAGAATATCACTTGTTTGGAAATCTAGTTGAGTTTATATCACTTGACCAACCACAAAAGATTAGAGGTCGTAAAAGAGATTTGCTTTTTATTAATGAAGCAAATGAATTATACTTTGAAGATTGGCAACAGTTAGTTTTTAGAACACAAGACCAAATTATATTAGACTTTAACCCAAGTGATGAATACCATTGGATTTATGACAAAGTACTAACTAGGGAAGATTGTGCATTTTTTAAAACAACCTACTTAGACAATCCATTTGTTGAAGATTCTATAAAAGCAGAGATAGAAAGGTTAAGAGATACGGATGACCAATATTGGCAAATTTATGGATTAGGTGAAAGAGCAGCTAGTAAAAGTACAATCTTTAAATATGTTGAGGTTAATCAAATTCCTGTGGATGCAAACCTAATAGCTTATGGAATGGATTTTGGTTATACAAACGACCCAAGTACGTTAGTGTCTGTTTATACACAAGGACACAACCTTTATGTTCAAGAACATCTTTATAGAACACAAATGACTACCAATGATATTAGTAATTTCTTGAAAGAAGAAAAGCTATTACCTAATCCAATCTATGCTGATAGTGCTGAACCAAGACTAATAAATGAATTAAGGAGAATGGGTCATAATATATTTCCAAGCATCAAGGGAAAAGACTCTGTTAATGCAGGGATTGACTTATTAAAAAGATATAAGATACATATACTTAAAAGCTCAACCAATGCTATTAGTGAATTTAGAAACTATAAATGGAAGGAAGATAAAGCAGGGATGTTAATCAATGT
>Ga0209634_1003419_pt1 | contig 10712 bp, 22 predicted proteins | sample LinPmetageLP40_FD_184043 | JGI IMG/M metagenome (GOLD analysis project Ga0209634, IMG submission 184043) | Marine viral communities from the Pacific Ocean - LP-40 (SPAdes) (version 2) | ecosystem: Environmental > Aquatic > Marine > Oceanic | place: Pacific Ocean | collected 2010-08-26 | reverse complement strand
ACTTTTGGATCTAAAAGTTTGCAATATAGTAAGCAATTTATACTGCAGCCGTTATCTAAACATGCTTATTAAAGATGTAGCTAAAAGTTTGGGTTTTCATAGGATTTGATTTCGGCAGCCAGATCCATTTGTCTGGTAATTGATACACTAGCTACACAAGCATATTAGCAAAAGTTTATATTTTGTGAGGATTTTGGAAATTAAGCAGGCAGTTTCGTCACTACTACCTACAATAACACCGCAGTAGGTTTAAGATGGTCTTCGATCTAGGGATCAGATAAATAAGTATAAAAGCGACCATCTTGCACCAACTACTATCATACTATCATTTTTTCTTTTTTAACTTCATTAATTCTGAGAGATACCATTGAGCCTTCTGTAAATCCTCTAGCCCATTCTTATGATTAAATCTCCACATGTACTTGATGATGTTTCCCTGTAGGTAAAATTGGTAGCCATCTCCCGTAGCACTTTTGATTGCGTCTATACATTCGACCTTACCTTTTCTGTAGTGGCTAGGTCTATTTACATTATCTTTCTTACTCATCGTCATTCTCCTCATAATCATCTATATTTTTGAGACTGTGTTGATTTATAAATATTGGAGTTTTGTCGCCAACCCAAGCACCTATGGTATTAAAGTGAAACCATTCTAGTGCCTCTTCTTCACTCCATTTATTATCGTGCATCAGTATAAGTATACATTTGTCATAATCGTATATCGCCACTTGTTTTCTACTGAAGGCACTTATGGTGCTTCCAACGAAAGCATCTTCAAGTCCATTTACTAGTTTCATCTTCATTTACTTCTCCAACTCTTTTAAAATATTTTAATTCAAAATGTGCCATTGGCTCCTGATCTTGCCAATCGTTTCTATCTGATCTACCGCCTTGCTTGATGGTGATAGGAGAAAAAAAATCCAAATAAGCTAATACATCTAGCCACGACACCAAAAGAATTGGAGTTGTATTTGTTTCTTTTCCTAATCTCCTAGCCTCTAAAACTTTTGCTAGAGATATTATATATGTAGGGAATGTTCCAAAATTATGTGTTCTGCATTTTACTTCTGCCCAGCCAACCAGCAGTTCTGATCGATACATAGAATAATCTAACTTATAGGACATTGGAAGTTTGTGGTAGACTATGCCCCAACATTTGGAGACATAGTCTAAAACTTGTTTTTCTGATCTTCTATCTTGTGAAGTTTCATATAAAGACCTAGCCATAAGTTAAGTTTAACTTCTAGGGCTTTTTTCTAACCAAGCGATTACGTCTGATTTCTTATAAAGTCTTTTAGGTCTGTTCTTTTCAGACTTAATTATTTCAAAACTTTTTGGGAAAGTAGATTTCTCGTCATTGATTATATTATATAATGTCATTCGACTTATAGAAAGATAATTGGCAACACCATCTAAAGTCAAATAGTCTGATTGAATATCAGCATTATTCTCCGACTTTTTCTTTGTCATTTTCTTGCCTTTCATCAGGTGTGCCATCTTCATTTAACTTAACCATAGCAACCATATATCTTGAGCCAATCCAATCTTTATGCAAAGCCTCAGGAACATCGTTTGGATGTATTGTTAAACGTATGTTCGTTCCGTTTTTGTCTTGCATCATGGATGTTTTGACTGCTTCAAAATGAACATTGGTAATTTTATTTTCTTCTGACATTTAGTTCCCCCTAGAATGGTATTTCGTCATCTAATTCATTACTAGATGATTGTTGTTGTTGAGTTTGCTGAGGCTGAAAGGTGTTTTGACTTTGTTGTTCTTGCCTATCTCTTTCAATGTTCCCTATTAATCTTAGGTAAGGACTTCCTGCCTTGCTCAATTTTTTCCAACCAACTAAATTAATTTTAGGCTGAGGTATCCCCTCTTCTTTTTGTTTTATAAGATCATCAATAACTTCCATCTCTAATGAAAGCATACCTGAGTAATCAGGGCTTTTATCTGATCTCTTTTCTTTTTGGGCAAATAGCCCACCCGTTGCGGGGTACTGATTATTGTCCATTAGTTTCTCCTTTATTATTGACAATTTCATCTGCTCTCTTTTTAAAAGCAGTCTCTACTTCTTGGTAGTCTATTAAAGAAATTTCTTTTAGCACTTCTCTTGCATCTTTATTGTTTTTCCAAAAACCAACTAAGTCTGCTCTGCTATCTGTTGTGGGCATAAACTGAATAAACACTTCTTTAATCATTTCTATACCTTTTACAGTTTCTTTTGTGTTATCTAGATTTTTAAATGTTGCTTTAGGTAGGTTATCTTTATCATCCGTTTTATTAGTACCGCCCTTTATTTCCTCAGGTCGATCCTCTTTAAAACTGTCAGCCTCATCCTCTGCATACACATCTCCATGAAGACCAACTAACTTGAGTATAACTCTGTCTTTAGCCCTCTTCTCAGCCATAGCATATGGATAACTATTCTTATTATTTGATGGAGATGCCTCGCCTATAGACCATTCAGATTTGTCTCCCATATGACCCATGACCATCAGACTAACAACTCTTTTGCTACTGTCGTTTTCTAATATTTGAGGGGCATCAAACTTTATGTTTCTAGCAACCGCCACTTTTTCCAAAGCCTTATGTAAAAGTACATAGGTTCCATGGCAATTCCAACCCGCATCTGTGTGGCTCATGCCAATTTCTTTTAAGGTCTCTGCGACCTTATCAGGTATATCACTTTTCATTTTTTCATCCATAATTTTATTTTGTCTTTTATATTAAAAAATATTCTGCAAAGAAAAAAGACTTCTTCTACTTTGCCTTTACCCGTAGCCTCTGCAATATGTTCTGCTATCAAAGACCTATGACTTGGTCTCTCACTTATTATTCTAGGCTTTAATTTTACAAGCCCACTTTTCTTAACTTTCCTAATAACTCTTTTAGGAATATTTACTTTGTCTGTCATATTATCCTCTCTTTATATTGGTTACAAAAATCAGCAACTGAACAATAGTTGCCACATCGTGTGTACTCGCCACTACGAAATTCTATCTCTAAATATGTTTTTTTTGTGTAGGTTTTATCAGTTTCATTGTGCCATTCTATGTACTTGATAGCCTCTTCTTCACTATCTAAAACTCTTAAGGCTCTCTTCTGACCTTTTTTCTTTACTGCCCATGTGTCATTCTTTTTCCACATTTCTTCATCACTACAAAGACCAACGTCACTATGCATATCAAATAATATTTGTGTCTCTTGATGAAGAGCCATTCTGCTTTGTATGTATTTAAATCTTTCGCTATAATCCCACAAAGGAACATCAACGAATACTATGGGGGCTTTAGGATAATCAGGCTTTCTTTCAGCCTCTCTTCTATTCCAATCCCTGAGGATTGCACATATCTTTAATTTCTTAACTGCTTTATTTAAAAAACCATTCTTATTGTCTACGAGATAAGCATAACAATTTAACTGTTTTTCCCAATCAGGTTTTCCATATATCACAGACCAAACAGACGTAACTTTGTAATCTATAATTGTTATTTCATCTGTGCCATCCGCATTTTTATTGATCTCTTGTCTGTCTAATGCACCTGATAAAACCCACCCGTCAACCTCAGAGTAAAGCCTCTCTTCAGTTAAAATATTATCTGATTGTTTAGAGTTTTCTAAAACTGAATGAACCGCAGTTCCAAATAATGCCCATACCATATCAACCGCATCGACCTCTATTTGATTGTCGTACTGTTCTTTCATCAATCTTATCTTAGGGCTATCGATTAAGGTAGTGACAGATATGTCAGCTTTACCTTTACTGTATTTATCATTTATGGCAAAGTCCACAAAAGGTTGTGGCATACCAAAGTTATTGGTTATCTTCATGTCATTTCTCCTTACGCACTTTTATAGATAATAGGAATACCAATTTATGTCAACAGAAACCCAAAAAAAAATAAATTTTATTATTGAAGGCGAACCCGCAAGCAAGTCAAACTCACGAAAAATAGTTACATTTGGGAAAAGACCCGCCCTAATAAAATCAGATAAAGCTAGAAACTATGAGAAGATTTTTGCTCTTCAATGCCCCCAACTAGAAAATCTTATTGAAAAAGACGTAAAAGTAGAGTTAATTATATATTACTCTTCAAGAAGACCTGATCTAGACGAGAGTGTTATCTTGGATTGTATGCAAGGAAAGATATATGCTAACGACAGACAAGTTAAACAAAAGTATATATATTGGGGTTTGGATAGAGAGAGAGCAAGAACTCATGTCAGAGTCTCGACTTTGGAAACATGTGATGTGCCAAGCGATTTCTGATTTGTACTTGGGAACCACTAAAGAAAAACTATCTGTAGCTGAGTGGATTATCAGCGATGACTATGATCAGGTTTGCGACATGGCAGAATTAAATGCAAGCAGATTAAAAAAATATTTATTTCAAATCGCAAACAGTAAACCTATCGTTGCAAGATACTTGGGAGAGAAGTTGAAGAAGACAATTCAAAATAGAAGTTTCCCCTACTAGTTATAACAAGAACTAGTTATAAATATATATAATATAACTAGTTATATATATACTAGTTATAACTAGTAATACTAGTATAAGTTAAAATTAACTTTTGGAGTACATGGGCAATCATGGGGGGCATGAAAAAGGAAGTTGCGAGTTCCTAAACTTATAAAAATAATATTTTTTTTCATTGACGATTATTTTTTATGGAACTATCTTTTTCAAATTGCGTAAGGAGAAAACATGGAACTAGCATCAAATATTAGGGCAAATGCCCTTAAATTGGGTAGTGGTCAACACAAGGTTAACTGCCCCTTTTGTTCGCATAAGCGAAAGAAAAAAGACCAAAAAACAATGTCATTAAAAGTGGATAGCAGTAATGTTATTTATAACTGTTGGCATTGCGATCAAAATGGTCATGTAAAAATTGGAGATAATAATTTTAGACTGATAAGGAGTAGCAATGTGGTTCATGCTGTAGACAAAAGATGGGCTGATTTATCAGTAGAAAATGGAAGTATTGATTATTTAAAAAGCAGAGGCATATCAGAAAATACTGCAAAAATAGTTGGGGTAAAATTTAAAAATCATTACATTGCATCAGAGAAAAAAGAGATGCCTTGTTTGGTTTTTCCTTACGTCAACAAGGGTAATACTGAGTTTGCAAAGTTAAGATCATTTCCGAACAAAGGATTTTCTTCTCAAGGTTCAGCAGTTAATTTTTTCAACATAGATAATGTTGAAACTAATGATTGGGTAATTATTTGTGAGGGGGAAATGGATGCACTTTCATTTATCGAGGTGGGATATAAATCTGTAGTTTCGATACCACATGGGGCAGTAATGAAAGTCGTTGATGGCAAGATAGATGCACATGAAGACGGGAAGTTTAAGTTTATTTGGAATGCCAAGAAAAAATTAGAACTATGTGACAAGATTGTTATAGCTATGGATAACGATAAGTCAGGTCAGGCAATGGCTGAGGAGATAGCTAGAAGAGTTGGTAAGGACAGATGTTACAAATTAGATTATCCTGAGGACTGCAAGGATGCCAATGAAGTTTTAGTAAAGCATGGCAAAAAAAAGTTGGATGAGATTGCATCAAACCCTAAACCATATCCCGTATCAGGGCTTTATGATGCCTCACATTTTTATGAGGAAGTGGATGAGATATATGAGAAAGGTGTGGGTTCAGGGGCATCAACGGGGTACAAGGAAGTTGATCCGCTATACACGATTGTTGAGGGGCAGTTAACAGTTGTAACGGGGCATCCATCAAGCGGTAAGTCTGAATTTGTTGATCAGATCATGGTTAATATAGCTAAAGAAAAAGGATGGAAATTTGGTATATGCTCTTTTGAAAATGAGCCAAGAATACACATAGCTAAACTAATTAGTAAGCATGTAGGAAAACCATTTTTTGATGGTATAACACCAAAGCTAAATAAAGAAGATTTAAACGAGGGTAAAAAGTTTGTGCAAGATCATTTTTCTTTTTTGTATCAGGCTGATGGCTCGCTATCTACGTTAGATAGCATTATGGAAAGAATGAAAGTTGCAGTTATGAGACATGGAGTTAGGGGGGTTGTTATTGATCCATATAACTACATCTCAAAAGATAATTTAACTTCTGAGACAGATTGGATTTCAGATATGTTGACTGCCCTGAGAGTTTTTGCTCAGGCTCATGGTATTCATATTTGGTTTGTTGCTCATCCAACAAAGATGATGAGAAAAGATGATGGAACTGTTCCTCCTCCAAAAGGTTATGATATATCAGGTTCAGCCAGTTGGTTTGCAAAAGCAGATATAGGGCTAACTGTTCATAGACCTAATCCATCTTCATCGAGTATTAGTCAGATTATGATTTGGAAATGTAGATTTTCTTGGGTGGGTTCTATTGGAGATTGTGGTTTATCTTTTGACAAAGTTACTTCAAGGTATAATAGTGTTGGCACATTAGAAAATGCTGAAGAAATGTTAGCACCAAACGGATACGATAAATCAAAGACAAAACATAAACCAACTTATCCAAGTAAAAGCTATTATGAAAAAGATAACGATGACGAAGACGTACCATTTTAGTAATAAAACAGTAAAGCCTGAGTATATAGGCAAGTCTAACAAAGTTAGAATGCGAGTAGTTGATCAGACTTGCTTAGATAAATTGTTACTTGATGATAGTATATCGCTAGATACTTTTATGATTTTGGATAAATTCCAAATGGATTTTAATAGATCAGGTATGTTGGGGATAAAGGCATCAAATTATAATCCTAGAATTACCGCTACCTACGATGCATCTAATAACGATAACGACATACTTAGACGAAAAGTTATTGATTGCTTTACTTTTTCTAAACAAGCAGGTGGATCTAAGGTTTACGATGCGGTAGTAAAAATAGTTACTGATAAAGAATTAAATAGAATTGATATTGAATTTATTAAAAATAATATAGGTGGGATTGTTAAGCCAATAAAAAAATTTTATGAAAGTTGGGGAAACAGTTGACTTAATTAAAAGGTGGGATTATGTTTTGTGAAAGTGATTGTTTTCTCAGCATCTCACTTCTTACGCTAGAGGGCGAGCCTCTCCAAGTTCGCCCTCAATTTTTTCTAAAAGTTTAATTTAACTTTTTATTTTGTTCTCTTAATTTTCTTTTCTCATATCTACTATGATTATTTATATTGCGATCTGACACATCAGCAAGACTTGAGCCTACGTTAGATTTAATGTTATCCGCTGAAGTTGGAATAGTTCTAACTCTACCAACATCATTATTGCATTCCCATAATCCCAAAGGACTATCTTCAAACATTTCATCTTCTCCAAGTTCTTCAGGTGTCATTTTACTATTACGTTCTTTTAGTTCTTTGTGGGTCTCCCTTACTCCTTTATTAAAAAAATCGTAAGTGCTACTATGCCCTTTCTTATTAATCATTAATATCCTCCTTAATGAGTGTATAAGCCTCATACAAAGCTTTTAATTGTTTTGCTAGTATTCGTACAGAGGAGATGCTTTACCCCCTCTGTACAAGGCTCTAGTGAGCCTTTTGTGTGGCTTTCCATACATTAACTGACCATAATTTTAAAGAGATCGCAGTTTTGCCCATAATCACTAACATTAAAGAAACTTTGAGGGGAAAGTGATTTAGAGATGTATAGCTTTGAGGTTTAGGCTGAATTATAAAACACCTAGGCATCCACTTTTGCCCACCATTTGGAGTGATCTCTCCCTCTATTCTTTAAAAAGTTTATTGTAAAAACTTACAAGTATCATTGTCAATCCAATAGAGCCTATAAACAAAGTAATAAATATTCCCTCTATACTTTGCATATAATATCCATCAGGATCAGCTAAGGTTACAATAGACATTAGCATTACACATATGCCAAGTAAGAATAATAATATTCTATCGATCATTATTTATCCTCCTCTTTATCCAATTAGGTTGCAGTTCAGTTGTAATTGTTTGGTCATCGCTATACATTTCTTCATGTAACTTATCCCTTAAATTTTCTAATTGATTTATTGTATCAATTAGACAGTCCATTTTTATAACGTCATCCATCTCATTATATGATGGAGTAGTTTTTATTTTACATTCTTCTTCATTAGAATTGTAATTAGATGATATAATATTCATTTATATTTTCTCCCATTTTTCTATTTGTTCTAATAAACTTTCAGCACATTCATATCTGCCATCAAGAATACCTAGTTCTCTACTGTCTATATCATCATAATCATTAGATCGAACATCAGAAATTTCTGCTTTAAGCCATGCTTTAATGTTCATTATAGTGCATATTTTACTTTCAAGTATTTCAACATCTTCTTTTTTCATTGGTTTCACTTCCTTTTTTGTTAAATATAATTTTCTAAACTCTTCCTCCTGATCATCATCGCATAACTGACAACGATAATAATCAGGCTGAACTAAGGTAACAAAAAAATCCTCAAACATGTTACCGCAACCATCACAAGCTATCATTCTTCATCCTCCTCAAAATTTTGAATGTGGGCAGTTACATTGATTAATGATCTCAAAAAGAAATATTGATCATGAGTTAACTGCTCATAATTTACATCTATAAACTCTTCTATCTCCATAGGTTTTGGGATGAAATGAAATTTACTATGCAAGACCCAATCTTTATAAAGACGATCTAATTTTTTTAAATGATATTCTTTATTCATTTAATATCCTCTCTTAATTACATGCATTGATTTAAGTAGTAGGTCAGCAATGCTATCATTACCTTTTTTCCTCAGGTCTGATACCTCAGCACTAACTAACCCCTCTACCTCTAGAATAGCCTCAGCCCAAGACACTTGCTTAGGCTGAAGTTCTTTCCATTTTATTTTGCTCATAGATACTCCTCTAAATCTATTTGCTGACTATTAAACTCAGCTTGGTTAAATTGTTTTGCGACCTTTTGCTTTTCGATCTCAATATTGATTGCGATATCATGCAATCCATCCTTAATTAGATCAGCAATAATGCCATCTAATTTTTGAATTATCTCCAATTCTGTCATTTATAAAACTCCTATGATTAATATTAATGTTGGTATTGATAATGCGAAACCAATTTTAAAATAAAGATTTCTTACATAATTATCTTGATACATTCTATTTTGATAGTGCTTGAAATTGTACTTCATTTTTGAACTCCCAAAAGTTAAATTAAACTTCTACAAAGGTTATTAATATATTTGTGAAGACCTGATCATAAAGTCCACGAACTCGCAGAACTGATCTTCACTCATTGGTTTATGTGTCTCCTTTTCACAAAAGAAAACAATACTTTCGTCATTGGATAGATGGTAAACATCATGAGATAATATTTGCTCCCCAATAAAACTTGGATTGTAAATATAACCACGATGACACCATTGAATTAAATCTTGTAACATTTTTTCCTCCTAATCTAATAAGTTGTTGATTACACCATTTGTTATTCTCTGTGAGACATTAGTCTCCGCTCGTCTTAACTCAGGGCTTAATGAAACGATACACTCAGCGGGCTTGGTATCCCACAATGAACCGCCCTTTTTCTCTATTATTAAAGGGCTAGTCTCAAATGATGCTAACCAAAGGTCTTCAATATATGTAAGTATACCGCCCTTAGAAGTAACAACATCAGCTTTATACATTTTGATATTGTCTTGCTCTAATCTAGCAATAGGATAGGGCTTTACATCGATAACAAAATGAGGTCTGCCTTTATACTCAACACCTGACAAACCTTTTTTCCAAACCTTATGATACCATAAAGGTGGAACATGGATATTTCTATCGCCCCATGTTTTGTCAACATCTTGCTCAATACCTTTTTTAGTATCCTTTTCGCAGATAACTTTTGCCTGAGTTCTTTGATGGTTTTTTCTCCACCAATCATAAGCAGTTTGATTAGATGAATATATCGCTTTAGTGTAAACATCAAACTGCTTAATAAACTCTCTATTGTTTAGTATAGAGTTTGCTTTTAAATCTTTTCTATAACTTATTATAGATGTTAGCATAGTACACAAATTGCTTATAGTTTGTTGCTGATCATAATCTAAGCATGATTTTAACTGCTCCATCTTGTCAGCTTTTTTCTGACAAAATAAAGGATGTGTTCTATATTGATACATTGATGACATTACATCAGAAATATCAAGATCAAAATCTTTCAATGAACTTTGTAAATTTTTGATAATTTTTAAATGAATATTGTGCTTTATAGCACTTGGCTTTTTCTTACTCATAATTGTACTCCAAATGATGATAGTAGTTGATGATTTGATCACAAGCCCAAACTAGCGGGCTTGTGGATAACTTTGTTTTGTTAGGCTACTTTGAGATAAGTGGTCTCTCCAATAGGAGCCTCCTCCCCTCTCATGTCACTTGATACCCAAAGTATAGGATAACCAACGTCTTGCTGAGGATAATCACATATTCCCATGTCAGTAAAATATATGAAGTTATCGACATTGATATTATTCTCAGCGATATAATCGAAGACGGGCATAACTCTTGTACCGCCTCGACCTTTACATACCATGTCCTTGATCTGATCGCCTTTTTCATATCTGACAACATCTTGAACATTATAATCGCATGTAATAATCGTGACACTTTCAGCACCTGAGCTTTCAGCGATAGCATTTAGCTCGCCCAAGAAGTGGGATAACTCAACACTTGAAACTGATCCGCTCGTATCGATGCCAACAACAATATCTCCGCATCCAACCT
>Ga0209634_1003417_pt1 | contig 10718 bp, 9 predicted proteins | sample LinPmetageLP40_FD_184043 | JGI IMG/M metagenome (GOLD analysis project Ga0209634, IMG submission 184043) | Marine viral communities from the Pacific Ocean - LP-40 (SPAdes) (version 2) | ecosystem: Environmental > Aquatic > Marine > Oceanic | place: Pacific Ocean | collected 2010-08-26 | reverse complement strand
AAAAGTAGTAACAGAAAATGATTACGAAACAGGCGGATATGTAGAAAGTATGGGACCCTTATTTGATAAAGGTGTTAATTTCTTAATTAAAGCTTGGGAAGAATGGAAGATGGGACCTATGACAGAGCCAGGAATGATAGAATTCGCTAAAAAAGATATACTTAGTTACTTAGAAACTCAATTTATGGTTGAGAACTTAGAAGAAAAGAAAGGTAAAGATCTTGATGGAGATGGAGATGTAGACGGAGACGATTACAAACATGCTAAAGACAAAGCTATTAAAAAAGCAATGGGTAAAGATGAAATCGTAAAAGAGAACATTAAAAATATTATCTCTAAAGTATTAGAAGAACAAGTAATTAATGAAGCAGCTACAAATGAATTAGCAAAATTTGCTGATACATACGGAAGTTTTGAAGGTATGAAACAAGCTGTAATTCAATTACAAGATGTTGTAACAGATATAGAATCGTATTACGACAAGACAAGAGGTAAAATACAAAAGGTATACGATACATTAGGTGATATAAGAAATGAAGAAGGTTTAAAAGTAGGAGGATTTTTAGCTCCCTCAATAGAATCAGCTTTTAATAAAGACCTAAGACCGGTAACTAAATCAGGATTTACTAAAGGATTAGAAACTCCTAAAGTAAAAGTACTATCCAAAAGAGATATAGATAGACATGATGTAGGAGTACCAAACATTGGAGAAGATGAAAAACAAACAGTCTATTCAGCCCCTCTAAATGGAACATTAAGAGAGAATAAAAAATAACTAATAAACTAGAAAAGAAATAAACTCAACATGGCACAACTATTAATAGACGTTACACCGTTTAAATCTATACTAAGGGAATCAAAATCTAAACCCGGAGTATACGAGGTTGAAGGCGTTATGCAAAGAGCAATAGCTAAAAACCAAAACGGCCGTACCTATAGTAAAGCTATATTAGAGAGAGAATCAGCTAAGTATATAGAAGAGTTTGTAAAGAATGGTAATGCATTCGGAGAACTTGATCACCCTGAATCTCCGATTGTCTCCTTAAAGAACGCCTCTCATATAGTAAAAGAGTTATGGTGGAAAGGAAACGACCTTATGGGACGGGTAGAACTACTAAACACACCTTCCGGAAATATAGTAAGAGAAATAATAAAAGCAGGACATACAATAGGTATCTCTTCTAGAGGAACAGGCTCAGTTAACCAATCAAACGAAGGAACTTTAGAAGTTCAACCAGACTTTGAGTTAGTATGTTGGGACTTTGTATCTAATCCTTCTACACATGGAGCATTTATGAATCCAATAGCTCTTCAAGAAGGTAAGACATCAGTAAGTAAGTACAGTAGTTTAGATTCTATTATTAATGATATACTAAGAGCATAATGAAATTATATAGTGTTTTATTTGAAAAAGAGGAAATAAATGCAGTTGAACCTGGTATGGAAGCAATGGCTTCTACATTAGCAAAAACAGTAGAAAAAGAATTAGAAGACAATAAAGAAGAAATAGAGAACGCAGAAGGAGATATTAATGAAGCTGCTATAATAAGTATAATAGGTTATATACTAGTTTCAAATACTATAGCTAATATGCTAGCTAAGATGTTTAAATGGCTTGCTAAGAAGTACAACAAACCAGGAATGATGAATAATGCTGAATGGTGGTATAGCTTTACGCATAAAAATGAAGATGCATTTATGGCACCTATCAAACGTATAGTTGGTATTTTTACAAAAGATGAAGCTAAGAAAAAAGGTATTACTAAAATACTATATGCTATAATGATATTTGGTATGGCAGGCTCTGCAGGAGGAGAAGCAGTACAAATGTTAAGAAAGACTAAATGGGCTACAGCAGCCGCATATAGCGCTAAAGCATTAATTAAAGGAACAGAAGTAAGCACCCTTATAAAAGGAGCTGTTGAAGACTTAGTTTCGTAAGATAATTCCTCGGACGCTACCGACGGGCAGGAAAGTTAACCATCTTTATAGGTGGTTTTCTTGTTTTTTGGTAATCGGTATATATTTATATAAGAATATACAGTGATCTATACTGTATTATATTTTGTAAAAACTTTCCTATTACGATTACAATAATCGTAGAAACCAAACAAATTTATTAAAAATGGCAAACAAAGATTTATTCAAGCAAGCTATTGCTGAAGCAAAATCTATCAGAGAAGCCGCTATCGCTAATGCAAAAGAAGCTTTAGAAGAATCGTTAACTCCTCATTTAAAGGATATGTTAGCTGCTAAATTACAAGAAATGGATGAAGCATCCGTGGAAGAAGTAGCTATCGACGAAACTGAAGAAGTAACTGAAGTAGAAGCATACGAAGGCGAATCTGAAGATGGAGATCACGCAATGGAGGCAGCAGAGGATGATTCAGAAGAATCTGAAGACGAAGCTGACGACGCTGGTGAAGAAGAAGCAGCTGAAGAAGCTGAAGAAGAAGAAGTTGAGGTTAAGGACATGGAAGTGGCCGACCTTAAAGATCTTATTCGCGATATTATCGCAACAGAAATGGGCGATGGTGGAGAAGAAGAATTAGGCATGGACGACATGGACGCTGGAGCAGAAGTAGAACCTGAGGGTGATATGGAAGTTGGAGCTGAAGATGAAGAAATTGACCTAGACGAATTATTAGCTGAGTTAGAATCAGTAACTAACGAAGTTGAAGTAGAAGAAGAAGTAGCTGAAGAAGTAACTGAAGAAGAAATTAAAGAAGAAGATAATTCTGAATTAAATGAAGCTTTAGAAACTATCGGAACTTTACAGAATCAACTACAAGAAGTTAACCTTCTTAACGCAAAACTTTTATATGTTAACAAAGTGTTCAAATCTAATGACCTTAGTGAAGGACAAAAAGTTAATATTATAGCAGCTTTCGATAAAGCTGAAACAGTAAAAGAAGTAAAATTAGTCTTCGAAACTGTTTCTGATAACATTGTAACTAAAAAAGTAAGAAAAGTTACTAACGAAAGCAAATTAGGTATGGCTTCTAAAGCTACCGGGACTACTGCTGCTAAACCAGAAGTAATCTCAGAAGTATCTAATGCAGTTAAAAGAATGCAGAAATTAGCTGGAATTATTTAAAAATTAAACAAACAAACAAAAAAAAAACTTAAATCATGGAAATTAATTCATTATTAGAAAGCGCAAACGGATACAAAGCTCTTGCAGAAGATGCTAAACGTTTGTCTGACAAATGGGGCGCTTCCGGTTTACTTGAAGGATTAAACGGCAAAGAAGCTGACACTATGTCAATCATGCTGGAAAATCAAGCAAAACAAATCGTAGCAGAACAATCATCTACAGGTACTGGAGCTATTGGAGCAACTGGTGCAGGTAACGAACAATGGGCTGGAGTAGCTTTACCTTTAGTGCGTAAAGTATTCGCTCAAATCTCATCTAAAGACTTTGTCTCTGTACAACCAATGAACCTACCTTCAGGTCTAGTATTTTATCTAGACTTTAAATATGGAACAGCTGGACACGGAAAAAGTGGTAACATGTACGGAAACGTAACTGAAGGTGGAAGTAAAATGGGTGTTGATGTTGATGCATCTGGTGGTCTTTACGGCGCTGGAGCTTACGGATACTCAATTGCAACTGCATCTTTAGCATTATCTAGTCAATCAACAGGATCTGTTGCAATGGACTTAGGAGATGTTAACTTTGACGACTCAGCAACTTTAGCTAACTTTAAAAAAGTAAACGTTGCCTTATCAGGACTTAACGCTGCTTATGACAAAGAAGGAATTAGAGCATTTAGATTAATCTCTGAATCAGTAGATATTACTTCAAACCCAGAATTTACAAAAGTAAATGGATCTAACTTAGAATTCGTAGTAGCTGCTGCTTCAGTAAGCGAAGGATTCGCCGGATCTGTTTCTTATCACATGCAACCAACTGATAGTACTAGAGGTGACTTTGAAGACACTACAGGAGCTATCAATATCCCAGAAATTAACGTTGAGTTAAAATCTGAGGCAGTTGTTGCTAAGACAAGAAAATTGAAAGCACAATGGACACCAGAGTTTGCTCAGGATCTTAATGCTTATCATTCAATTGACGCTGAAGCGGAACTTACTTCTTTATTAAGTGAGTACATTTCAATGGAAATTGATCTTGAAATCTTAGACATGTTGATCGGTGGAGCTGCAACTACTGAAAAGTGGTCAGCTAAGAACAACAGAATTTACACTGGAGGAGCTTGGGCAAATAATGCCTCAGACTTCTACAATACTCAAGGACAATGGTTCCAAACATTAGGAACTAAAATCCAAAAAGTATCTAACAAAATTCACCAGAAAACCTTAAGAGGTGGAGCAAACTTCGTAGTATGTTCTCCTTCTGTAGCTACTATCTTAGAATCAATTCCAGGATATGCTGCACAAACTGATGGAGATCAGGCTGAATTTGCAATGGGTGTTCAAAAAGTTGGACAACTTAATGGTAGATATAAAGTATACAAAAACCCTTACTTAACTGAAAACACAATCTTAATCGGATTTAGAGGTGGACAGTTCTTAGAAAGTGGTGCTGTATATGCTCCATATGTACCATTAATCATGACTCCTCTAGTATACGATCCTGCTACCTTCACTCCAAGAAAAGGTATCATGACTCGTTACGCGAAGAAAATGATCAGACCAGAATTTTACGGTAAGATTTATGTCTCTGACTTAAATACTATCTAAAAGATAATAATTATCTGGATTAAATTGAGAGGGGCTATTTTAGCCCCTTTCTTTTTTTTTGTTTACAATTGAATTACTATTTATTGTTATAATAATAACGTTATTTATTTATGGCACATAAACACCATACGGACGAGGTCTTTACACAAAAAAGAAGACCAAAAGGCCCGATTAAATTTAATCTTCAGCTTAACGAAGAACAAAAACTAGCAAAAGCAAAAATATTTGAATCTCCTATAACAGTACTGAAGGGTATGGCAGGAAGTGGTAAAACATTAGTAGCTGTACAAGTAGCTTTAGACTTACTCTTTCAGAAGAAGGTAGATAAGATTATTATAACAAGGCCTACTGTGTCTAAAGAAGATATAGGGTTCTTACCAGGAGATATAAAAGAAAAAATGGACCCATGGTTAGCACCAATTTACCATAATCTTTACGCATTATACAATAAAGATAAAGTAGACAAAGAATTAGAGAATGAAAATATAGAAATTGTTCCTTTTGCATTTATGAGAGGACGTACATTTTTAAATTCTTTTGTTATAGTTGATGAAGCACAAAACGTTACCCATAATCAAATGGAAACAGTAATAGGTAGACTAGGAAAAGGGTCTAAGATGGTAATATGTGGAGATCTAGCACAAATTGATCTAAAAGATAAAAGAGAAACAGGATTCTCATTCTTAGCACGTATAGAAGAGCAAGTCGAAGGGTTTCAAACCCATACACTATTACAGAATCACAGACATGAAATTGTTTCACCTATATTAAAGGTATATAAAACATTTAGAGATTAAAACATAACATTTCTCTTATTACAATACCTTACTATTTATTATAAAACTATACTCAATGGCTAATATAAGTATTTGGAATGGATCTAGCTCTTTTGTTGCTGGACAAACCCCTTTCGGGTTTTATGACACAGATTCAGCATTCGCAGGAGATGCAGACAAAGTAGCAAAATTTTGTGCTACAAGATTAGGTTTCCCATTAATGGATGTAGAATTACAATCCGGATCTCTTTACGCTTGCTTTGAAGAAGCAGTAACAGTATACGGAAACGAAGTATTCCAATATAAAATTAGAGAAAACTACTTATCTTTTGAAGGTGCACCAACCGGTAGTACAGCAAACAACCAACTTGTTGAACCAAATATAAATCGATTTGTACAGATAGCAAAAAATTACGGAACAGAAGCATTAGTTGGCGGTAACGTAACCAAACACTCAGGTTCTCTTGACTTAACCGGGTCAGTTCAATCTTATGATTTAGATTTATGGGCTACACAAAATAGTATAGAAGGAGGAATAGAAGTAAGAAGAATATTTTACGAAGCACCACCAGCAATAACTAGGTATTTTGATCCTTATGCTGGAACTGGAACAGGAGTTAACTCTTTAATGGATCAATTTGGATTCGGAGGCATGAGCCCAGGTGTTAACTTTATGTTAATGCCAACTTCTCATGATATACTAAAAACACAGGCAATAGAATTTAACGATCAAATAAGAAAATCGACATTTACTTTTGAATTAGTTAACAATAAGTTAAAAGTATTCCCAGTACCACAAAAAGATGGTAAGTTAATATTTGAATATATGAAACTTGCAGATAAATCAGCACTTAACTTTGACAATAACACAGGAAATATAACAACTGTATCAGAAGTACCTTACAGTAACCCTCAATACGGTCAAATTAATAGTGTAGGACGTCAATGGATATTTCAATTTTCATTAGCATTAGCAAAAGAAATGTTAGGGTATGTTAGAGGTAAGTATGCTACAGTGCCTGTACCAGGAGCGGAAGCTACACTAAACCAAGCTGATTTATTAACAGATGCTAGAGCAGAAAAAACAGAACTATTAACTAACTTAAGAAGCATGTTACTTGAAGCATCAAGAGGAGCACAAATGGAAGCACAAGCACAAGAGTCTGACTTCTTAAGAGCTACCTTAGCACAGGTACCAATGACAATACACGTAGGATAATGAAGTTATTAACAATTATAGAACAAATTATATTCAGTACCTATGAAGGTATGGTACGTGTTCTGTACAAAGAAGGTGAAAGCGAAGATTTAGCAGAGCTATTACGTGCTTTACCGGGGATTACCACCGTAACTAATGCTGGTTCATCTACGGATATGGGGACTATGACATTTAAAGTAAAGTTAATTACTCAAAAAGATGCAGAAGAAGCATTTGAGTCATTCAAATCGAACGCAACAGAGAAATACCCTAATATAATAAAGATAGAAATAGCTAACGAAACTATAGAAGAGAAGTAATGATATTTGGTAGCAATAGAGATTTTGATTTACTGGTCAGCATTAACAGGGAACTGTTAAAAGATGTAGTGGAACAGGAAATACTTGTATATAAAATAAGTATACCTGATACTACAACTAACCTATACGGTGAAGCACTACAGAAGACATATATGGAACCTGTTAAATTTAATTGTTTAATAACTAGAGGTGATCAAGTTATAGACATAACAGAAATGGGACCAGACTTAGGTAGAAATGCATCATTTGCATTACTAAGACAGGATTTAGAAGATATACAGTTAGTAGCAGAAGTGGGAGATATAGTTATGTGGCAGGAAGATTACTATGAAGTAGATTTAGTTAAAGAGAACCAGTTATTTTACGGTAGAAACAGCGATTATAATATTCAACGCACAGCTGGATATGGTTCTTCTATATCTATTGTACTAGACTGTCACTTAACAAGAGCAGATAGAGTAGGAATTGCTAGACAAAGATTGTAATTATGGCTAGAAAGAAGAAACCAGTACCAAATTCACAAGCAGAACTATTACAAAAGCTAATAGATCCAATACTGCCTACAGGAAAGCCTATTATACCTTCTGATAAGAGAAGAGAGAATCAAATAAGCGTTAAAGGTGATAATGTAAAGAAACTTACTATAGGTTTAAGAGATATAGATGAAACAATCTCTTATTACTTCGATAACGTAATTAAACCTACTGTATTACAAAACGGCGCTAAAATAAACGTACCGGTACTATACGGATCCCCTGAAAGATGGAAATCAGTACAAAAAGACGGATTCTATAGAGATAAAAACGGTAAAATACAAGCTCCATTGATAATGTATAAGAGGGATTCTGTAGAAAAGAATAGAGCTCTGGGTAATAAAGTAGATCCACGTAATCCTATTAACTATGGACTCTTTAAAAAGAAATTTTCTAAGAAGAATGTGTATGATAGGTTTAGTGTAGTAACAAATAGACAGCCTATTGAAGAGTATTATGGAGTAATAATACCGGAATACGTTACATTAACATATTCTTGCGTTATATTCACAGATTATATAGAGCAAATGAATAAAATCGTTGAATCTATAAATTACGCTTCAGATGCTTATTGGGGAGACTCAGAAAAGTTTAGCTTTAGAGCTAGAATAGACGCATATACAACTACTACTGAATTATCTCAAGGGCAAGACAGAGCAGCTAAAACTACTTTTACATTAACATTAAATGGACATATAATACCAGACAGTATTAATGCTTCTTTAGCAGGAATGAACAAATCGTACTCTAAATCATCAGTAACCTTTGGTTTGGAAATGGCAGGTAACTTAGAACAGTTAATAGCTAAATCTAATACACCAGAATCCGACAATGATTACAGGTTCTTTGACCAAGGTACAGTGGGTGTACAAAGTTTCGGTATGACTAATGAACAAATATCATATGTTAGTGTGAGTAACACATTTATAGCAGACTTTATTACAAGCAATACAGCAGTATTTAATAATAAACAAATAATACAATCTCCAGCTGGGTTTGAGACAGGTATATCTAAATTCTCTTTATTTATTAATGGATTAGTAGTACCAGCTAGCTACTTCTCAGTACTACAGCAAGGTAATAACGTATCTGTAGTTGTTCAAACAGGACAAACTGAGTTTATCTTAGATTCAGGAGATGAAGTAGTATTAAACGGTAAAATTAAGCAACTATAAGATATGGCATTAATACATTGGAAACAAATTGATGGTGACTTAAGCGGTTCAAGAGTATTGACAGGCAGTCTAGTAGTGTCTGGTACCATAACAGCAGATCAATTTGTTGGAATTGATCCATCCGCTATATTTACCGGGTCTATATCAGCATCAGTCTCTCCAACAGGTAATATATTTACTATTAAAAGCGGAAGTAGTGATTTAGTAACAGTAGATGAGGCAGGTAACGTAGTAGTAGAGGGTACACTAACAGCACAAGAGTTTTATACTGAAATAATAAGCGCTTCTGTTTTATTTGAATCAGGATCAACCTTATTCGGTAACTCTTTAGATGATACACATCAGATAACAGGTAGTTTACTTATATCAGGTTCGGATGGACACCAAATATCAGGATCATTAACAGTAAGTACAACAAACTCAGGCTCTACAGCTATAGTATCTAACAATACAACAGTTGGTTACCCTACTTCCAATGAGTGGCAAGACAATTTAGACGGTTCTTACTTTGATAACTTTACTCATAACACACATATATCTGAAATAATAAGATTTATGGCAGGAGTAATGAGTTCATCACTGGATGTAGCAGCACCATTACCTAATACTAAAACTTTTGATAGTGCTACAGCAACCTATTCTATTGGATCGACTATTTCTAAGAATGCTTTGTTCGTTGGGGTGTTAGGAAGCACCTATGAAAACGCAAGACTAGCAGTAAATTGGGATACATCTGCATTTATAGACCTTTCACTAACGGGTTCTATTAAAACAGTACAAGAACACTTAATAAATAAAGGATTCTTACTAAATTCTGAAACAGGATCAGGGGTGTATGGGAATAATGTTGGAGTTAATCCATTTAATGATAATTATGGAACCAGAATTCCTAGCAATATAGTAACACAAGCTACCTTTGCAACGAATTCATTCATATTTAAAGGTAATGCAGGAGGATCATCAAGTACTTATAGTAATATTAACAACTTTGGGTTGGGCATTTTAAATAATGGAGGAGCAACTCCGTATTATGTAAGAGTTTACGCTACTCAATCGTTTAGTGATAACTATTCTGACAGTACACCAAGTGCTACATCTACATTTAGTTCATCATCCTTATTAGATTACTCTATAAGTAGTTTTGGAACTAGCAATGGGTTAGTACTTAATAAGATATTAACCGCACAACCAGCAGTTATACCATCTGCTTATCAAGATGGAGATTTTAATAACGTTAATGGTACTACAAGTGAAAAAATCTATACAGGAGGAGTATCATCATCAATTAACATTCTATCTACCGGGTATTACAACATACATGATGTAAAAGTAGGATTAAAGACAGGATCACAAGCAGATTACACAGAAAAAACAGCTTTAGATAGTCCAACTAGTTTTTATCTCTATACTGGAGATTTACCAACAAATATAACAACTGGAGCACCAACCCCAGTAGTATCTAATCTTGAACTTACTAGAACAGCATTTTCTGCTACATCTAGATCTTTATCAGGAGCACCTTATTTACTTACAGCAGCATATAATTTTAATTTTCAAGGAGATGTAAGTAGAAGCTTCGATCCAGCATATGGATATAGTACAAACCCTTTAACTATCTCTCGCCCTACTGATAATTGGGCTAATATAGGAGCACATACTTTAACAAACACACAAGTATCCGTTACTAACTCAGGAGTACAGACTAATTTAAGCTCTGTTAAAGGAGTAATTTCTAGTGATAAAAATACACAGAGATCTATAGGAGATATACCCAGTGTAGATGATATTTGTTTTACTACTGCTTCTTATAGCTTTTCTCTTAACAGTAATGCAGATGATGTTAAACAAACAAGAGCTTCTCAAGAGAGTAACATTTACTATCTACAGTTTCTATTAAACGGTAGAAATTGGCAAGGAGTAACAGCATCCCAAACATCACCATCAACAGCATTTTACGATAACTCTATATTTGGACAAAGTAAAACTACTAAAATGGCGATCAAATATAGAGT
>Ga0209634_1003416_pt1 | contig 10720 bp, 11 predicted proteins | sample LinPmetageLP40_FD_184043 | JGI IMG/M metagenome (GOLD analysis project Ga0209634, IMG submission 184043) | Marine viral communities from the Pacific Ocean - LP-40 (SPAdes) (version 2) | ecosystem: Environmental > Aquatic > Marine > Oceanic | place: Pacific Ocean | collected 2010-08-26 | reverse complement strand
AACCTTCAACTGTGTCAGCATTTCTAATTAACATATCTAGTAATTCAAGATCAATTTCCATTGAAATGTACTCACTTAAGATTGAAGTTAATTCTGCTTCAGCGTCAATTGAATGATAAGCATTAAGGTCTTGAGCGAACTCAGGCGTCCATTGTGCTTTCAATTTACGTGTTTTAGCAGCAACTGTGTCAGATCTTAATTGAACATTAATTTCTGGGATTTGTTGAGTAGATACGTTACCCGATCCTGCTGCTGGGAATGCATCTTCAAAGTCACCTCTATCATCTAAGTTATCTGGTCCAACAAAGAAAGATGCTGTTACGTGTTCTGCATCTGCAGCTGCACCTGAAACTACAAATTCAATAGTTTTATTTGCAGTATTACGTCTTGTAAATTGTGGGAAAACAACATAAGTTTCTGCTGATCCTGAAGATAAATCAAATGATCTAACTCCTTCTATATCTAAATTAGGTAAGTCTTCTTCAAGTATTGCTACTGTTCTTACAATATCAGTAGTAGCAGCGCCACTAAATAATCCTGCTTTTGAAGCAGAAAATTCTGTATCTAAACCTAAGATACCTGAAAATTCAGCAACTGAAGATGTTCCTGTTAAGGAAACAGAACTACCTGTCATTGAGAATCCAAATTCTCCTGCACCATAAAGACCTTTGTTAAAGTCACCGTCAGTTCTTTTAAGATCTGCAGTAGCACCGTAAAGTGATTCGTTAGCCTCTTTAAAGTTACCTGCTGCTCCATATTGGAAGTCTAAATAAAAGATTAGACCTGCTGGTAAATTCATTGGTTGAACTGAAATTAAGTCCTTTGCAACGATTTCACCAAATACTCTTCTTACTAATGGAAGAGCTACACCCGCCCACGCTTCAGAATTACCAGCATTAAAAGTTGCTCCGGTACCTGTTGAGTTAGCTTCGTTTACAAGCTGTTTAGCTTGATTTTCTAATAACATTGACATGTTATTTTTTTCCGTAGTAGATTCAATTCCTTCTAATAAACCTGATCTATTCCATTTGCCTGCTAATTTAGCTGACTGCTCGGAAAGAACTTGGTAAGGGCTTGAACCTGCTAATAGGTTGTTTACTGTGTTCATTTTTTTGTTTTTTTAATGAATTATTGATTAATTTTAATGTTTGCTAGTTTTTGCATTCTAGTCACCATATCATTTGATTCGTTAAGAACTGACTTTTTAGGAGCTGTAGATGTGCCTGCAGCTTTAGAAGCCATTCCTAAACCTTCTCTGATTGATTTTTTAGGAGTTATATTAGTTTTTCTAGTTTTAGAAATACTAAATGAATCCTTAATTGTTTCATATATTAATTTAGCTTCTTTAACGCTTCCTGCTTTGTCTAAAGTTTCAACTACACGTAGTTTTTGTCCTTCATCTAAAGTGTTTGCTTTAAAAATTCTATTAACATACAATAATTTAGAATTTAAAAGATTTACTTCATTAAGTTCAGATTTCATTTTATTGATAGCTTTTCTTGATTCTCTAAGCTCATCATATGCTATATCTTTTACTTCTTGAAGGTAATCATTTTCTCTTACATCTTTTCCAATTCCAGCACCTGTATCTTTAGCTATTTTACCAAAAAATCCTAAGATTTTTGTAAGAGCAGCGTATGCTTTTGGGTGTTTTTCTTGGAATGCTGGTTCTTCCATAGCTAATTCAATAGCTGATAATATACCTGCTGATCCAATTATACCTGCTAATCCAGCCATTGCTGTAAAAATTTCAGGACCTTCACTCATTATGTCATTTTCACTCATGCCATAATCTTCATCATACATATCTTCGTCGTACATAGCCATTTCATCCATATCATTAGGGTTTGTTGGCATTGGTTTAGGACGGGTAGATTTATAATTTTCATCTAAATTGTTGATTTCTTCAAGGAGTACATCAAGATTAAAATATTCAGTGGATTCTTTTTTCATTGCTTTACCAACAGCTTTTCTTCTGTTTGCTAGATATTCATCTGTTTTATCAGATTTACCATCATTGTTAATGTCGTCGTCTTCCTCTCCTACTTTGTCTAATCCTTCTTCCATCTCTTCACTATCATCTTCGTCTAATTCTAATTCGTTAAGAATTTCTTCCAAATCAATTTCCTCATCTAAATTTTCTTCTACATCATCTTCGTCGTACATATCCATTTCATCAATAGTATCTTCGTCGTCCATACCCATCATTTCATCTAAATCTACTTCTTCATCTTCCTCTTCGTTTAAAGATTGAGATAATTTTGCAGATAGCATAGATTGTAATTTTGGTGTAAAAGCTTCTTCTAATGCGGCTTTTGCGTTTGCAAGAGCAACTTCACGGACTGCTTTAGCGTCAGCGATAGCCTCTTTTAAAATGTTTTTTGCCATTTTATTTTGGTGTTTTCTCTTTCGAGTCTCGTTAATTTGTTGTACGGGAAATAAGGATATTAGGATCCTTAATAAGGTTATAAATAATCAGGGACGGCTTATTAGGAAGCGCGTATATTCCCATATACATATAACAGGAGGGGGGAAAACAAAAGAGGCGCCGAAGCGCCTCTAATGATAAGTATGTTATTTAAAAACTATTACTTTTTTGTAAAAAATGATGCTACTAAGATTAAAACTACTAATCCTACGAAACCACCGTTACCAAATCCTTCTACTAAAGAAGTTAGGTTAGCGATTACATCCATTCCAAATACTGATCCGCCTGTTAAAACGTACCAAAGGATTGTTACTGGGATAAAAGCCATAAATAATGACCCTAATCCACCTAAAAATCCACTTACTGTTGAAAATACTTTTTCCATTTTTCTAATGCCTGTTTTACGAGGTCTTTTTTAATTAATACTGCTTAAAATTTATAAGATAAACCTAAGTTGAAAGAACCTTCTCTTTCACCTGCTTCATCTTCTTTTAAACCTAGGCTGTAGTTAGGTTCAACGCAAAGCCCTTTCCATACATCATAAGAATAACCGAGTCCAACTGTTAAGTTGTCCATCATTTCTTCTGTTGGTGCTTGAACTGAAACATACATGTTTGCATTCCAGTTGTAACGGCCCCAAAGGTCGTAAGAAGTTTCGCCTTCAGCGTTTTCTCCTGCCTTTACCAAACCAACAACACATTTATCGTTGTAAACATACCCGATACCAATGTTGTCAGTAAAATTTGTTGTACCCCATTCTTCGTTTAAATCGCTGTCAGGAGTGTTTACAGTAGTAACTACCATAAATTGTGCTGATGCAGCAAACGTTGTGAATAGTGCTACAGTCATTGTCATAATTAAATTTTTCATAATTTTTGTTTTAGTTAATATTTATTTTAATTGAAAAACAGGAGTAGCTGACTACTACTCTTGTGCTGTGAAGTACATTTAGTACTTTATGTTGTTTAGTCTCTCATAGGAGTTAATTGTTTTGTAACCTTTATTGTTTGACATACATATAAAACGATTTTGGAGAAACCACGTTTTTTTTGCTAGTTTTTAGGTTCTCTGTGTAATCTATTAAAACTACCTTTATTTTTTTCCATTCCGCTAGTATGGTTTCCCATAGCGCCATAACCTACATTTTTGTTTGTATAATCTTCTAATTCAGCTTCATCAGTGTGAAAAGAACCTCCTATACGAGGAGAAACAACATTATTACCATCGCCCGCATTACCACCACTAGCTCCAGTACCTGTGTATTCTTGAATTACATCTCTAATTAATTCTAAAAGTTCATTTTTAGTCATTTAATTGTTTATTTATGTATTCTCTTTTAGATTTTGCAGCTTTTTTAATTTCTTTAGTAAATTTATTTTTATCTATACCTCCTACCCATCTTTCAACAACACCATCTTCTGATACAAAACTAGAATTTGATGTGTTAACCGCATCTAATAAAGTAGATTCTAATTCATTTAATATATCAATACTATTTTTACCTTTTAGATTTTTAATATAATTTTCATATTCACCTTTAACTTTTAATTTACCTTCAAAATCAATTACACAATCATAACATTTTTTATGTAATTTATAATGAGGTTTATCTAAACGTTTTTTCATTACTTTATTACATTTAGGACAACATAAAGGCATAAATACTTCCTTTTTAATTTTATCTAATTTTGATATTGTTTGTTTAATACCATTTTTAATTGTCCAAGTTTTTCTATTTTCAGTCCAAATATCACCCTCTTTATAATCTTTTGTTTCCTTTTTATAACCAATTTGTGTACCTGTAGACGCACCAGTATTACCTGTAATTAGGTTACGGGCTCTGTTTACGTCTTTTTTTCTAAATTCTTTTTTTAACATAACTTTTTTTAGCTTACATCCATAAAATCATTATAACTAGCTTCTATATCTAATTCTTTTAATCTCTCTACTATTAAATCTAAATCTTCTAAACCTGAAATGTATTTTCTTGGTATTAAGTCGTCTTCATGGATATATGCTAATGTGTCTTTTAACCATTCATTAGCATCATCATATCTTAATTTGTCTGAAGGTTGTCTTTGATCTTTATTTTCATAAACATGTAATCCATAAAAACGGCCTCCTTGTTCAGTGTATACAAATGTTACTTTTTCATATGACACTGCATTAAGATCTATTCCTCTTTCTTTATCCATCATTTGTTGAATTTTTCCAACTTTATCTCTGTCGTCTGGAGTTAATCTGTCCATTGCTTGAGCATTATCAAATTCAATGTCCTTAGATCTTCTAGGATCTTCTTGTTCTAATAAACGTCTTTTTTGATTCCATTTATGTATATCAAATTTTTCCATAATTTATAATTTACAAACACCAGTATTATCACATAAGATATCTCTGATAATATTATTTACATTAGTGTATTTATATATTTGTTGTTTTACTTTTGATTCTTGAAGGTCTCTATTTTTAACTTCCATAAAAGCACCATGTGTGGAAGGTGTTGAAACAAAATCCCAACATAATAATTCAAAATCATCTTGTACTGTTACTGTACCCTCATTTATATTTTCTTCTACTGAACCCATACCACGAGAACTAATACCAACTGTAATGCCTGCTGCAAATAATGCTTTTAATATGTTTCCAGCAGGAGTAGCTAGTATTTCAACATCACCAATAACATCATCACCATCCCACCAACATTTTTTAACTGTATGTGAAACATTTTGTAAATTTATTACAGAAGATTCTGGATGGTCTAATTCACCCATTGCTCTATTTTCTGCTACAGGGCCTTTCATATATTGTTCAACTTCTCTTTTTAAAATTTCTGTAGGGTATACTCTACCATTTTGGTTTTTAGCTTCAGCACGTTGTAAAACACCTGTAACTAATAATGGTCTATTATTTTTTATAGACTGTTCTGCTAATTGTCTATCTACTTTAAATGGTCTATATTCTGTTAATAACATAATTAATCTTTTTTTCTTATTTTCTTAAAAGCATTATTTGGCATATATGCCATACTATTTCCTGCACTAAATGAAGCTCCTGCTCCTGCTCCTCCTAATGTATTTTCATCTATTTCTTCTTCTTCTAGTTTTTTGTATTCATCAGGATAATTTTTTCTAACATGTGTTCTAAAAGAATTAAATATACCTTGTAACTCTTCTGATATATTATATAATATTACATCATCAGGGTTTTCATCAGATAATTTTTTCATGTCTATAGCTTCTGCTTCTATATCTTTAACCATATTACTAAAAGAACGTTTATATACTACTTTTGATTTTATTTGTCCTGTTTCTGGATCTGCTGGTTCATTAACAAAATAAAAATCTTTTTCTCTATTTTTTCCTTTATTCCCACTAGCAGGATTTCCTGAATCTTTTATTTCAGTAAAAGAAGTTTCTTTTATATGATATAATTCTGTAAGACTAACCATGGATTGTCTTTAACTCGTTTACTAATTCATAATAGTTAAGTAAGTTAATAACATTATCATCATTTATAGATGTTTTTTTATCTAATGGTTTAATTATATTTTTAGTTTCTTGTAATTTTATTGCTATTGCTTTATCTTCAACTTTTTTAGAATATCTTGTAAGTATTTGTTTAACTGTTTTGATTTCTTGGTTGATATAAGACTTAAGAGCAGGACTATTAGTAACGCTATTAACATATTCTTTTAATAATGTTTTTTGATTATTTTCTAAACCACTATATTTGTCATTAAATTTTTCAAGTAAAACTTTGTACGTAAGTAATCGTGTATCACTATCTTGTTTACTAAAATTTTCTAAAACAATATCTTTTGTTTCTTTTTTAGATTTATGTGTAATATGTTCTAAAAGAGTTACTTTAGAATTAACAATAGACATAGGAGTAGCATTTCTATTTTCTAATAAATTATAAATAGATGCCATTATTTTATAATCCGTTATTTTAGCTTTAAAAAAATCATTTACGTTATATGAATCTTTAATTTCTTTAATTAAATTATATTTTTCTCTTCTTAACTGACTTTTGTTTAATTTTTCGTGAGCTTCTAATAAAGTACTAATTAGCATTGTAGCTTGATTATCTTTATTGTATTTTTTAGTAGCTAAAGTGTGGTAAATTTTATACTCTTTTAATAATTCTGTTTTAGAATTAAAGTGTTTTTTTAAAAACGACAGTGATTTTGTTTGATTTCCCGCGATAGTATCAGAAGTTAACTGTCGAGTAAGGAGTTCAAATAAAATTCCAGTATTCTTGTACTTAGAATGTTTTATTTTCATGTTTTATAAATTCGAATTTATCGTATATAAATATAGGATTATTTTTGAAGCTTAATATTTTTTTCAGATAACATCCCTTTACTATTTTCTTCTTTTAAAATTTGTTTTTTATTTTTAATTTTTTGAAGAGATTTTTTAAGATTAGCTACTTCAAGTGTTGAAACTTTATTTCCATCTGATAATTTTTCTACTCTATCTGGAGTTAATCCTGTTTTTCCTAATGGATCTCTACTAAAATTACTTTTATCTGATTGGTATCTTTGAGGTCTTTCTACTGGACGACCAGGTTCTTTTTCATCATATCCTGTTGGTACCTGTGCAGGACCTACTGCTTTATCTCTTTTATTACCATATAATGAAGCTAAATCATGAGGTGTACCATAAGATATACCTGATTCTTGTGGATCATTTCCTTCATTTTCAAGTTGTGCTAATCTGAATCTTTCCATTGTATCTTCAAGTATTTCATCTTTTTGTTGGTTATATTGGTCTGGTGATAATCCAAATACATTTTCATAAACCCAATCTTTGCTCATTATTTTACCATCTAACATTTGTTGAGCTACTGCTGTTTTAGCAGTATATAATTCTACTTTTTCTTGTTCATAAATAATTGATGATGTGGTTAATTCTAATTTAAAATCAACTAAATCCTCATCTTCAAAACCTTGTGCATATAAATGTACTAATGCAATTTTAGTTAATTCTGATTCTACAATTCTTTGAATACGTTCAACTGTACGAGCAAAACGAATGTCCATACCTGCTAATGTTGATTTTCCTTCTACTCCTTCTTCATAACCTAAAAAGGCTTTAGGTATTTTAAGAGCAGCCATCATTTTAGCTTTTAAGTATTCTATATCTGTTGTTCCATCATAATCTAAACCTTTTGTAGTATCAATTCTAGTTGATGTATCATTATTTCTAACAGGAATATAAAAATCTTCAGTCATATTTTGAACATTAAACTTCATATTATAATCACCTGTAGATTGATCTATATGAGCTGTTTTTTTCATTTTATTCATGGTTTGTTTCATGAATGTTTCTACTTGTGAGGGTTCAATAGATCCTACATTTACATAAAATATTCTTTTTTCAGGTGCTCTCATAATTCTATGAATTAACATAGCATCTTCCATTAACATTAATTGTTTAAATACTTTCCTAGATGGTTCTAAAAATGATCTACCATAAGGAAGATAATTAGAATCTGTAAGTAATCTAAAGTGAGCAACTTCGTAATTTTCTAATGTGAATTGGTCTCTTCTAATTGTATTAGTTGCACCACTAGCTAAACCATTTGGGTCCATTGTAAAACGAGTGTAAGATGGGTTAGAGGGATCTGTTCCTTCTTCTCTTACTACTTCATAAGTTGAAAGAGGTATAACATTATAAACACCAAATTTTTCTGAAACTTCCATTTTTAAATAAAAATCTCCATATTTACACATATTTCTAACCCATGTAGCTAAATTGAATTCTACATTTAAAACATCATAAAATAAATTTTGTAATACTTTTCTTATATTTTCATTTGAAGAATTAATTTTTAAAACATCTCCATATTCATTTCTTGTAGTTGTTTCATCTGCCATTATATCTAAAGCAGATGCAATAATAGGGTCATGATCCATAGCTTCATAATCACTATAAAGCTGTAGTCTCATTGACTGATAATTCAGTGTAGGATTATATTGTAATGATGATCCTACAGGTCTGTGTAAACGTGTAAATCTATCATAAAGTGAATTTGTTGCTAGATTTCCATATTTTTGGATCCTAGCAGTGTCCATTAATTTTAATTGCTTTCCACCAACATTACGAATAATAACATCGTTTGAAAATAATCTTTTTAATCTTGTGAAAGTACTAATATCTGCCATTCTTGTTGTTTTTAATACATATTAAAGAAGCCAAGTTAAATCTTGTTCTCCTTGTTCTCCTAAATCTTGAGTCCAACCTGTGTTTTTTTTATCTGTACCACCGGTATAAATACCAGGAGTAGTAGTCCGTTGCCAATTTGATACTGCTGCTGTTGTTATATCTAATCCTTGTTGTGCAAATTTAAGTGCTGTGTCTCTAACATAACATGCTGTTGCTAAAGACATTACTAAATCATCATTATATCCTCCTTGTGCTTCTGCTCTTCCATTCTTCCAAATAAAAGTACGCATTTCTTCTAATGTTCTTTTTCCTTGAATAGTAATTGCTTTATCCTTTAAATAAGCATCTAATTTTCCTATTGTTAATGGTCTTGTTTTCATTGACATTGTAAAACCAGGAACCATTTTTGTTGTGTCTGTTATATCATATCCTTTAGCTAAAAAGGCATCTGCGTTTGTTGCTGCGTCTCCTTTTGGGGAGTAATATAAATTTTGATAACCTTTATCAATTACTACTTGAATTGTATTCCATCCTATATTGGCATTTTCAATTACAAGTAACGCATTATTATATTCAGTTGCAATAGCAACTAACATATGTCCAAATTCTTTTGTACCTATTTGTCCCTTAAATTCACCAATTTGTTTTGATTCTTCAATATCAATAATATGAAAGGCAGAATAATCTTGACTATCTCCTCTAGCTACATCAGCAGTAATTATATATTTTCTTGTATAATCTGGATATTCCCAAATATGTAATCCTCCTTCTATACCTCTTCTTTCTATAGGTTCACAAATATAAGTTTCTTCAATAAACTTCATCATTTCATTTTCAAAAACTGTGTGTCCTGAGGTTGTAAAATCACAATCACATTCTTGTGCTGCCATTCTTAAACCTAATTCATCATCTTGTTTGTCTCTCCATTCTTGGTTTCTTTCTGGATGAACTGACCAATGTAATTTAATAGGAACAAATCCATTTGTTCCTTCTTCTGCTTTAGTCCACATTTTATGAAAAAAGTTACCTGTTCCATTTGGTGTAGATAATACAATTGCTTTACCCCCCGTTGATAATGTTTGTTGTGATGAACCCCAAATTTCATCTATTTTATTTGTTTCAATAAAGGCAGCCTCATCAATAATCAATAAAGAAATTGCTTCTGATCTACCAGCATCACCTGCTGCTGACACTGCTTTAATTTGAGATCCATTTTTAAGTCGAAGGGCTAATTTATTATTTTCTGTAAATCCAATTTGTAACCAAGAAGGTAAACTATCATACATAAATTTAACCTTTGTAACTAAGTTTTTTGCTGTGTCTTGTTTAGTTGCTACTACAAGTATTGATTTATCTTTTTGAAAAATCATCATCCATAAAGAAATACCTGCAGATAAAGTTGAGATTCCTAATTGTCTAGATTTAAGAATAATACTTCTATCGTGTTTTTGTAGTAATCTTAAAGTACCTTCTTGAAATGGGTATAAGTTAAATTGACAACGACCTCTTGTTGGGTGTTGAATCCAACAATATTTTTTCATAAAATATACAGGATCCTTAGCACATTTAATGTACTCCTGTTTTATGATTTGTTTTATATTAGGTTGGGACATATGTTATACATATTGAGATACAGCGTTTTTAACTTGCTCTATACGTTCTTTTACAGTACCTTTAATAGTAACTGTATTTTTTCTATACATTCCTACAATTTGTTTAATTTTTTCGTCAACTGCTGTTCTATATTCTGCATTTGTTTCTCTAATTCCATTGTCTTCTATTTCAACTCCTTCAGGACTAACATAAAATAAAACATCATAATCATCTATTAAATAAAATAAAGTTGCATTTAAATAAAACTTTTCATGATCTTTCATTGACTCAGATAAATCAGCAAACGCCATAACATCAATAACTGTTCTGTCAGTTATAATTTTTTCTTGCATTAATTCAGCTGCTCTTTCAGAAGCAAAAACTAACTGTCCTTTTAAAGTACTATCTGTATTTAAAGGTATTCCTAAATTCATTAAATGTTTAGAACGTTCTGTTCTAAAATGATAATCTTTAAATTCAGGTAATTCTTTTAATGCATTTACTAGTGTAGTTTTTCCTACACTCATTG
>Ga0209634_1003415_pt1 | contig 10725 bp, 10 predicted proteins | sample LinPmetageLP40_FD_184043 | JGI IMG/M metagenome (GOLD analysis project Ga0209634, IMG submission 184043) | Marine viral communities from the Pacific Ocean - LP-40 (SPAdes) (version 2) | ecosystem: Environmental > Aquatic > Marine > Oceanic | place: Pacific Ocean | collected 2010-08-26 | reverse complement strand
CAAAATGAGTGATTTTCGATGAGGTTTCAATTTTCTTTCTATGAGTTGATGCCTGAGCATCAATCGATTAGAAATAAATTGAAAGATCGCGAAAAGCAACATTTTTGATTTTGAGGTGTTTTCTTATAGACACTACTTAATATTCATTAAAGTTTCTCTTCTTCTCATTTTCCCTGCAGGAATACCATACATCATTTTGAATCTTCTACAGAAGTAAGCAGTATCTTTATACCCGACTTCTTGGCCAATGGTACGAATACTCTTTTTGGTAGTTCTTAGCAAATCAAGAGCAAGTTGCATTCTTTGATACTCGATGTAATCCTGCGGATTCATTCCAGTGAGCATTTTGAAATACTGACCTACGTAGTCCTCGGAAACACTAGTGACCTCCGCTAGAATTTTGTTCGATAAGTCTCCACCCAAGTTTACTTTTACATACTTAAATAAATCCAAAAGCCGTGGATCCTTGAAGTACGTACTATTCGTAGCCAACTGTTCAACAAATAGTCGGTTATCGATGATATACCTTATAATCTCAATTACCAGATGTTCAGCTTTCAATGCGATTACTCTGTTTCGACCCTCTTTTCTTCCAGCATCTTCTAGAATGATTTCTGAAATAATCTTCGAAACAAGCTCACTTTTTATGGCAAAAGGAGTAATATCCAGCGTTTTGAAGAAATTTACGGTGTCGAAAATATTGGCTCCAAAAGTCATGTAGTCGAAGTTGTCTACCCCTACACTTCTAAGTCCGCTCGAAGCAACGTCAGATTTGAAGAATTCCTCATGGCGATTATTAAGTTCTTCATTAGTAATAGTTGTATTGCTATCATACCCATAGGTGATATCAGTAGTGTACCCACCTGGGATAAATAAAATATCACCCGCAGACACTATCTCATTATTTTCACCAAATTTCACTTCACCTTTTTTCACAACCAAAATGGTATTCTCAGGGTCATGAAAATTAGTGACTGTCACCGGTTTGGCTAACTTAATATTATGGGCTTTAATATATTTAATCCCTAACGACTCGATGATCTTGTTATAATCTTCTAATTGTCTTTGGTCCATATGCTTACGCTATTGTATTAAAATAGAAATCATTGTACAATAATAATGAGATACTGTGCTAATTCAAATCAATTTGTATTATTTCAATACTTCTCTTGATATAACTATTTTCTGAATTTCGGAAGTGCCCTCATAAATTTGAGTGATTTTGGCATCTCTCATAAGCCTTTCTACATGGTATTCTTTTACAAAACCATAGCCACCGTGAATTTGAACAGCTTCTATGGTAGTATCCATCGCTGTTTGAGAGGCAAATAGTTTAGCCATAGCTCCTTCTTTGGCAAAATCTTTTCCTTGATCTTTCATCGTGGCGGCTTGCAGACACAAAAGCCGTGCAGCGTCTATGTTCGTAGCCATGTCCGCTAGTTTAAACTGAATAGCTTGATGTTGACAAATTTCCTTTCCAAATGCTTTTCGTTCTTTTGAATACTTCAAGGCCAACTCATAAGCACCAGATGCTATTCCTAGAGCCTGAGAAGCGATTCCTATTCGGCCACCATTGAGTGTTCCCATCGCAAACGCAAACCCAAAACCATCATCACCAATTCTATTTTCTTTTGGAACCTTCATATCAGTAAACATCAAAGAGTGTGTATCCGAACCTCTAATTCCAAGCTTGTCCTCTTTTTTACCCACTACAAAGCCTTCCATTTCTCGCTCAACTATAAAGGCATTAATCCCTTTGTGCTTTTTTTCAGGATTCGTTTGCGCCATTACCAGGTATATGCTGGCACTGTTGCCGTTCGTTATCCAGTTTTTAGTGCCATTGATAAGGTAATAATCACCCATATCTACTGCAGTTGTACGTTGAGAGGTGGCATCTGATCCTGCTTCTGGCTCAGATAGACAGAAAGCACCTATCTTTTCACCAGTAGTAAGCTTTGATAAGTATTTTTGCTTTTGTTCTTCAGTGCCATATTTCTCAAGTCCAGCGCAGACAAGTGAATTGTTCACAGACATAACCACAGAACAGGAGGCATCTATTTTGGAAATTTCCTCTATGGCCAGCACATAAGATATGGAATCCATGCCACCACCATTATATTTTGGATCGGTCATCATTCCAAGAAAACCAAGCTCTCCCATTTTCTTAATTTGTTCAGCTGGAAATTCTTGTTTGTTATCTCTTTCTACAACTCCAGGCAGCAGTTCAGTTTGGGCAAAATCTCTTGCGGCTGCTTGTACAGCGAGTTGTTCTTCTGTGAATTCAAAGTTCATAATACTGATGTATAAATTCTATAAAATAAAAAGGGGCTTATTAAGCCCCAAAGTTACAATATCTTTCCAATTTATTATGCAAGCATAACAAATTCTCTTAATCACTTCGACCCATAAGCAGACTCACATAATATAATAATGTCACTAATGATCCGATTGCTGCTACTACATATGTCATTGCAGCCCATTTGAGCGCATCTTTTGCCATACCATGTTCACCGCTGTTCACAATATTCCGTTGTTCGATCCATGCCAAAGCTCTATTACTCGCATCGAATTCAACAGGCAATGTGACAAAAGAAAATAGTGTCATAACTCCATATGTTCCGATGACAATCATCAGTACCATGTCGTAGGGAAATGCTTGAAAAAGGAATGCCCCACCGAAGATACTCGCTAGCAAAATGAAGTTAAGTACTTTGCCGCTTACATTCTGAATCGGAACCATGGCGGATCTAAATGCTAACATACTATACGCTGTAGCATGCTGTACTGCATGTCCACACTCGTGTGAGGCAACAGCGGCTGCGGCTGCATTTCTACCGTGATAAACAGCTTCACTCAAATTGACGGTCTTATTACTTGGGTTATAGTGATCGGTAAGTTGACCTGCTACGCATGTCACATCTACGTCTTGGATGTTGTTGTCTGCCAACATTAGTTTTGCTATTTCAGCTCCAGACAGATTTGACTGAAGTGGAACCTGTGAATATTTTTTGAATTTACTTTTCAGTCTCGCTCCGACAGCGTAACTGACGATCATAAAGAAAATGGCTATTACAAAAATCATAATACTGTTGTTTATTGTGCTCTGAGTTTATTGATGATGTTGGTCGTAGAATACCCATCGACAAGGTCAATGGTTTCCACACTTCCTCCATTGTCAATTACAATATCTGCACCAACAATATTTTCTGCCAAATAGTCACTTCCCTTTACCAACGTTGTGGGTAAAAGGGTACTTATTAGCTCAAATGGAGTGTCTTCTTCGAACACAACGACTGCATCTACAAATCCTAATGCCGCTAGTATTCTTGCTCGTGCGTATTGATTATTGACAGGGCGATCTTCGCCTTTGAGTCTCTTTACCGAAGGGTCTGAATTAAGTCCTATAACTAACTTATCACCTTTTTGAGAAGCCTTCTCTAAGTAATCGATATGACCCAAATGGAGTATATCAAAGCATCCATTGGTGAATACCACTTTGTCTCCATCCTGTTTCCAAGATGATATTTTGCTTGCTAATGATTCTAATGAGAAAACCTTATCAGCTGAATTCATTTTGCCGTGTTTTATAGTATAGTTGACTTAATATAAGAGATCCAGCTCCCACTACTATAATTACCAATGTTTGCCAGGCATGTACTATTACGGAAAATGCCACGGCATGGTCATTGGCAACTCCATAAATAAAAGTCAGCCCAGCAGAAACTAGTAAGTGGTAGCTCCCAGCTCCTCCAGGTAATGGTATGGCTAACGCAATGCCGCCAATTACAAAAATAGTTAAGGCAGCTAGTAGGTCTAATTCTGAAGTGGCAGGGAAAGCTTGCATCACAAAATAATTCATCAGATAGTAGCATAACCAAATGAATAAAGAGTATAGAATGAATAGTCCCCTTTTTTCAAGTTTTAAAATAGAAAAGACACCCGCTTTTATGCCGACAAGAAAAATCTTCACTTTAAAAATTATTTTTAGAGATTGATACTTTCTAATTCTGTAGTACAAAATGAAGAGGAAAGGGATGATCAACATAAATCCGAGTAACAAATAGCCCGAAAGGCTAATATCACGTTCTATTGAGTTTTGATTCCAGTGTAAGCTTGCAAAGAAATCTATGAAAATATCCAACTGGACTAGAAAAACTGAGCCAATGAGTACAAGTAAAAAAAATAGATCAATAATTCTCTCGGAAACAACTGAACCGAATGAAATGTTGACAGGCGTCTGATTTAACTTGAAAAGATTGTAGCACCTTGAGAATTCACCACCTCTGGGTATCACCAAGTTTACGAAGTATCCTACCATCACTGACATGAAACTATGAGAAAATTTGAGAGGATACCCTATTGGCTTAAGAAGCAATTTCCAACGTTGAGCTCGAACGTAGTGGCTCAGTAGTGCAATCAGAGCGGATAGGATTAAATATGGCTTGCTTGCCTTATCCCAAGTATTGCTTATGAACCCCAGCTTAATATTGCCAAAAGCAATCCAAAGTAGCAATCCAGTAAGTAAAATAACTCCTACGTACCTAATGATTTTTTTTAACCCTGGATTCATTCGACCTATGACAATTTATTATCAGTATTGGGAAAATCTATTGTGGGCTGATCCTTTGACTGGTCGAAATCTAGCTGCCCATAAGAGATGATGATGTCACCTACTTGTGTTTTTCTAGCGGCTGGTGCATTCATGCAGATCATTCCAGCACCACGTTTACCTTTGATAACGTAGGTTTCTATTCTTTCACCATTGTTAATGTTAACAATTTGTACTTTTTCGTTTTCAACCAACCTGGCAGCATCAATCAAGTCTTCATCTATGGTGATACTTCCTACATAATGTAGTTCCGCTTGAGTGGCTTTTACGCTATGTATTTTTGATTTTAAAACTTCAATCAACATTTATTAATGTCATTCATTTAACAGCATGTTATCAATCAATCGCACATTTTCGGCATATCCTGCTACACAAAGTGCAACGTGGTTGTTGTTAGTGATATTCTCCAATGCCTCTAAGGTATCAGTGTTTACTACCTCAAAATATTCCAACTCCACAATTGAGGAGGCAAATTTAGCCTTTATTTTATTCTTTATATCAGATATACGCACACCTTTTATTAGGGCTTCTTTAGCTTCGATTAACGACTGATGTATTATTAATGCATCAGTCTTACCACTTTCACTAAGTCTCATATTTCGAGATGACATTGCAAGACCACTATCTTCTCTTACTATAGGCACGCAACTGAGTTTTGTGCTAAAGTGCAGTTCTTCGACAAGTCGATTGATCACTGCAAATTGTTGTAAATCTTTTTGTCCAAAATAGGCAATGTCAGGTTGAACAATATTGAAGAGTTTGGATATAACAGTTGCGACCCCACTAAAATGCCCAGGGCGAAATTCTCCTTCCATTATTTTATCAAGTCTTCCAAAATCAAAATTTATTTGATTCGTTTTGGGATACATTTCTTCAGTGGAAGGACAAAAGACAATGTCACAGTCCACTTGAGTCAGTAATTCTAAGTCTCGATCTAAGGTCTTAGGATATTTATCTAAGTCGATAGCCTTGTTGAACTGTTTGGGATTTACATAAATACTGCATACAGTGATGTCACACTCTTTTTTTGATTGTTTCACCAATTCCAAATGTCCTAAATGCAGCGCACCCATGGTAGGAAATAACCCTATCGTTTTTTTTTCAATTTTAAATTGAAGAAGTATATCTCTAAGAGATTTAATTTCGTTGAATACCTGCATTGGAAAATAGTATGTATAGCTTTTTAACAAATAAGGGACTAAAACTAAAGTATTAGTGAGACTTAAGCTTGAAAAAAGGAAGAAATTTTGTATTTTTGTGCCTCAATTCAAAAGACCAATCAAATAATTTTCAATATGTCGAAACTTAGGATTCTTTATGTAGCAAGTGAAATCAACCCATTTTTGCAAACTTCAAAGGTGGCCGATTTTGTTAGGAAGCTTCCCCAAGGGATGCAAGAGCGTGGAATGGAAATAAGAATATTAGTGCCAAGATTTGGACTAATAAACGAGAGAAAGAACAGGCTTCATGAGGTAGTGAGGTTGTCAGGAATCAACATAGCTATAGGTGATGAGGAAAAGCCGTTGGTAATAAAGGTGGCATCAATCCCAAACGCGAAATTGCAAGTGTATTTCATTGATAATGAAGACTATTTCCAAAGAAAATCAGTATTCTTTGATAAGGAAGATAAGTTCTATGAGGATAATGATGAAAGAGCGATTTTCTTCTGTAAAGGAGTGCTAGAAACGGTGAAAAAACTAGGGTGGGCTCCAGATATCGTTCATTGTAATGACTGGATGACCAGTTTCATACCTTTGTACTTGAAGACCACTTATAAGAACGATCCTATTTTCAAAAATGCTAAATCTGTGTTTAGTGTATACGATAATAAGTTCTCCCATACATTTAATGGGGATATTAAGGATAAAGTGAAAATGCTTGATGTAGAAGATAACATGCTTGGCAATCTAGAATCTGCAGATTTCGAAGGTTTAACCAAATTGGGAATGGAATTTTCTGATGTAGTGATCAAGGCTGAAGACAGCAGTGACATCAATGGCCTATTCAGTGATCCTTCTAAAGAAAAAAAACCAGAATCTATTGAACAAGAAGAACAATTTTTAGACTCTTACTTTGATTTATATAATGAACTTGTGGGATAAGGCTTTGAAGTTGGCACTAGTGTTAGTGCCGACTCTATTTTTTTTAGCTTGTGATGAAGAGTTAAGTAATGTTGGAGAGAACGGGAATGGCAATCAATTCGAATTATTATTTGAAGAATTCACCTTGCCATCGCATGTGATTATTGATTCTATGTTGACCAACAATCCAAACTTGCTCGTAGGATCTTATATAGATTCAGAATTTGGAACAGTATCCTCGACTGGATATCTAGGGCTTGTGAGCACAGCGTTTGCTGATTTGTCTGACCCTAATATTGTCCTTGACTCGATAGTGTTGTCATTAAAACCAAATGCCTATTATTATGGTTCTAATACCAATACCTCGATTGATGTGAGTGTTCACGAATTAACTGAACAAATCATTGATGTATCGAACAGCACTAATTATTCTACCACTAGTTATGATCCAATGCAGACTGGGGAAGCTGCTATTTTTATAGAACCAGAACTTTTCGACACTTACACTATTGATAGTACTGATGTACTTAACATCCGTCTAAATGAAAGCTATTTTCAAAAAGTAAAGGATATAGTAGATGCTAGTGATAGTGGAGCATTTAAATTGCCAGAGACTTCATTCGGTTTTGCAATCAATGCACCTAGCAGTGGTATGTTATTTGGGGTGGGTATTATTGATCCCTCTAGTAGACTAACTATCAATTATCATACTGTTGAAGCAGGAGTGGTAGAAGAAGATAGTTTGGAATATAGCTACAATTTTTATAGCCTGGATGCAAATTTTAATATCGATGAGATTCTAGCTTATAATGGGATTGATGCTAATAGGCTGGGAACACCTATAGCAAATTTGTTAGATGAACAACCAAACACACCATTTATTCCAGACAATGGGAAGAGGTATTTTCAAAGTGGCACGGGAATCACTACTGAGATCGATTTTCGAGAATTGATAACATTTTTTGAAGACAAAGATCATATGATTATTAATAGTGCTGAGATATCATTTGGGGTGATAGAAAACACAGAAAATTTCGCAAGCCCTGAAGGCCTTTCTCTATCAAATACTAATGATAATAGCGAAATAGCTTCGTTGGAAATTTTGGGAACAAATTTCCCCACTATCCAGTCAGATTTAGGAACCCAATTTGTCATGCCGTATGAGGCCAATGATGATAATTCTGGAAAATATTTTGGCTTACCAACGAGGTACTTTCAATTTCTGTATGACAGTAAGATTGAGAGATCTACTGTAGTAGTGCAAGGGGTAGATTTTTCTGGTAGTACGATCTTATCAACAGCAGGGTATACCGTTGATAGATTTGTGGTTCATCAGGATAGTATTAAATTGAAAGTGTTTTACACTTTACCCAAATAATTAATTCCTTGAATATATGTGTGGCATAGTAGCTTATTTAGGTGATAAAAAGGCACATGAGGTTATTCTCAAAGGACTTAAGAGACTAGAATACCGGGGATATGATAGTGCAGGAATCGCTGTGCTTAACGGCAATTTGAATATTTACAAAAAGAAGGGAAAGGTTCTTGATTTAGAAAATTTCATTAATGGTCAAAAACTTGACAGCACCATAGGGATCGGTCATACAAGGTGGGCTACGCATGGAGAACCTAATGATGTCAATGCCCATCCGCACTTTTCGGGAAGTCAAAATTTGGCGATGATCCATAACGGGATCATAGAAAATTACGCCTCTCTAAAACAAGATTTACTCAATAAGGGCTGCGAATTTACAAGTGACACTGATTCTGAGGTGTTTATCAAATTTATTGAAGATATTCAGATTAATAGTAATTGTACACTGCCAGAAGCTGTGCGTTTGGCATTGACGAAAGTAGTGGGTGCTTATGCTATAGTAATTATGTCTAAAAATGATCCTGACATGCTAATAGCAGCACGTAAAGGAAGTCCATTGGTAATAGGAGTAGGGAATGGAGAATACTTTTTGGCGTCTGATGCCACTCCAATAGTAGAATATACCAACGAAGTAATCTATCTTAATGACTATGAGATTGCAGTAATAAACCGAGATGGTTTAGAAATAAAAAACACTGATAATATTCCTTCAACACCTTATATTCAGACTTTGGAAATGGAACTAGAGGCCATTGAAAAAGGAGGATACGAGCATTTTATGCTCAAAGAGATATACGAACAACCAAAATCCATTGCTGATTGTATGAGAGGTCGTCTTAATGCAAAGAACGGCTCTTTGGTATTAGGCGGTATCAGAGAATATACTAATACCTTGGTCAATGCTGAAAGGATAATCATTATTGCCTGTGGAACTTCATGGCATGCTGGTTTAACAGCAGAATATTTCTTTGAAGAATTTTGCAGGATACCTGTTGAGGTAGAATATGCCTCTGAATTTCGTTATAGAAACCCTATCATAAGAGAAGGTGATGTGGTAATGGCAATATCCCAATCTGGAGAAACTGCCGATACCATGGCAGCAATAGAGCTGGCTAAATCCAAAGGAGCAATAATTTTTGGAGTTTGTAATGTGGTTGGTTCTTCGATTTCAAGAATATCCCATGAAGGTGCTTACACGCATGCTGGCCCTGAGATAGGAGTTGCAAGCACAAAAGCATTTACGGCTCAACTGACTGTGCTTAATATGATAGCACTGATCGTTGCAAAACAAAAAGGTACAATTACAGAGTCTCGATATAGAGAACTTTTGACTGAATTGGAAACTATTCCAAGCAAGGTTGAAAAGTGCCTTGAACTCAATGATCAAATAGAGAAGATTGCTGAGTTATATAAAGATACTTCCAATTTCCTTTATCTAGGAAGAGGCTATAATTTTCCTGTAGCACTGGAAGGAGCATTAAAACTCAAGGAAATTTCATACATCCACGCAGAAGGATATCCAGCCGCAGAGATGAAACATGGACCAATTGCCTTAATCGATGAAGAGATGCCAGTAGTATTCATTGCTACCAGAGATAGTTCCTATGATAAAGTGGTATCCAATATTCAAGAAGTGAAAGCCAGAAAAGGTAAGGTGATAGCCGTGGTCACTGAAGGGGATGCGCTTATTCCTAAAATGGCAGAGCATGTGATTGAAGTGCCGGCTACAGATGAGGCTTTGATGCCGATGGTATCTGTGATTCCATTGCAGCTACTTTCTTATCACATTGCAGTCATGAGAGGTTGTAATGTCGATCAACCTAGAAACTTAGCCAAATCCGTAACTGTAGAATAACAGCGAAAATGTTATTGTATTTTAGAGCATGTTAATAAAGTTTGGACAAAACGTATTGAATTCACCAATGTGTCATTAATTTTCAACGCAGTAGACAGCTGCCATAACTAATACAAAAAGACTATTAATTTTAGTAAGAGAAGTATTTCGTTCAATTCTTTCAACCTTGTCTGGTTGAAGACGAGATATATTAGCCAGGAATATTTATAACTTCAATTTACAGATTGACGAACTCAGGATTGTTCTCAAGTGAATGCAGTTCCATTACAGCGTTGCAATTTTACCGTTTTCATCTAGAATTATCATTCGAGACTCACTATTTACATTCCCATATATCCTGTATATAATCAATCCTTTATCTATTTCTAGTTTGTCATGCTCCTTTTCGAAAGTCCATGACTTATAAGATGCTGATTTCATGGTTTGTTGTATTGCTTTAGGGAGGCTTTTCGTGTTGAATATTTGTGCTACTTCAAGCAGCTCGCCATATGAATTATAGGTAGCTACGAATTTCCCCGACTTGTCTTTGAATATGGCTTGGTAAAAAGTAGGCAATGCGAGATCATAATAGCTTTTCTTGTGACCTGTTTGAAAGGGATCATAAACTCTTGTATATTCTACCCATTCGATAATCTCTACATCTACATGGTTCTTCTTCGCTTTGGTTCCAACTAGCTTAGGAACTTCTGATCTGGCAATTTTACGTTCTTCACCAGTCTTTGGCACTTCTTTTAGCTTAGTATTTTCTTGCACGATCAAATTAATATCATTATCGGACTTTAGTGTTTTTACAAGCTTGTTAGTT
>Ga0209634_1003414_pt1 | contig 10725 bp, 2 predicted proteins | sample LinPmetageLP40_FD_184043 | JGI IMG/M metagenome (GOLD analysis project Ga0209634, IMG submission 184043) | Marine viral communities from the Pacific Ocean - LP-40 (SPAdes) (version 2) | ecosystem: Environmental > Aquatic > Marine > Oceanic | place: Pacific Ocean | collected 2010-08-26 | reverse complement strand
ACTAGTAATTTAGCAGCTGGCGTTACAAACGCATATTCTGGTATACAAACTAATTACGAAAACGTATATGAAGATTTAACTGTAAATCAACAGCAAGCTCAATTCCAAGCCCAACAAGGAGCTCAACAAAGATCTAATATAATGGATAGTATGCGTGGAGCCGCCGGAGGTTCTGGTATAGCTGCCTTAGCACAATCTATGGCTAATCAAGGACAATTAGCAACTCAACAAGCTTCTGCTTCAATAGGACAACAAGAGGCAAGGAATCAAGCTTTGTCAGCTCAAGGTGCTGGAGCGAAACAAACAGCTGAAGCTCAGGCTTTACAAACTATGGCTATGGGAGAACAACAAGCTGAAACTACTAGATTAGCGGGTGCTGATGCAGCTAGAGGTTTAGAGTACGACAAAACACAAAATTTAATGGGTATGGCTTCTGGCGAACTACAAGCGGCAAACGCGGCTAAAGCAGCTGCTGATGCTCAAAAACAAGAAGGTATTAGCGGAGTAATTGGAGGAGTTGGGAGTGGGCTAACAAGCGCAGCTACAGGTGGTTTACTTGGTGATAAAATGGGGCAAGCTATGTCTAATATTTCTGGTAATTCGTTTGATCCATTAACATAATTTAAAAAAACTATGGCAAAAAAACAAAGTAATATAGGTATGTTTGAAAGAGCTGGTTATGCTTCAGGGCAGGCAAGCTTGTCTGCGGCAGGTTACAAAGCTCCTTATGATTATTCTAAAGGATTTACTGATGCAATGGTAAGAGCTTCTGAAGCAGATGCTGCTGCAATGAAAACAGCTAACTTGTTAAATAAAAATCCTAATGGAGTTGAAATTCCTAAACTTACAGAAGCAGCAAACCAACAAGTTACAGATTATTTAATAAATAAAAAACCAGAAATAGACGCAGCACACCAAGCTTTAAGAACTGGTACTAAAGAAGAAAAATTAAGCGCTACTGCATTTCTCAACAATGTTGATAGAGGAATAGAACAACTAAACGCTGATTTTGAAAAAGCAGCAAAAAAACAAGCAGAATTATTAGAAGCATCTGGTAACTACGCAAAATCAAATACAGCGAATCAAAGCATGAATTTTCATAACATGGCAAATGGTTACATGGCGGCTGGTTCTATAGTAAAGGAAGATGAAAGTGGTATGCCAAGGCTAATGTATAATAGCCAAGATGCTAGTGGAGAAATAACGCAGCAAATCTGGGACACTATTGATGTTGGTAGTGCTTACGACAACTCGTTGTACAATTTAATTGAAGGTGATGGTGAGGGTAAAGGTTTTGCTTATGACATATTAAATATTGCTGAAAAACCTTCTGTTAAAAAAGATCCTACTTCATGGAATAGAGTACACAAGCCAAAAATGATTAAACAAGTAGAAAAAATCTTGAAAAATAATCCTAACGCGGCAGGTGATTTAATATTTCAAGAAGAAGATTTTGCTCCTATATTAAACAACGTTTTAATGAAAGAATACCCAGGTTTACCAAAAAAACAAAGTGGTAGCTTAGAACTTGACGAAGAAAGCGCAGAGTATAAAGCAGCGATAGAAGAATTAAAAGGAGATGGATTTCAAGTAAACAACGATTACTTTTTAGAGCAGTTAGGTATAATGTTTGACGAAGATTTTAATGTTGCTATGGGAGGCGGTGATACTGAGGTTGACAATGCTGGAGCTCAATTCAACGACTAATAATAAAATAATAATATGAACGAAAAGGCATTTGATGTAGCTTATCAATATTTTACTAGTACAGGTTATAATGGCTCTCCTGAAGATTTTTCAAAGTTATTGAAATCTAACGAAAAAGCGTTTAACATATCCTTTGACTATTTTAAAGATACGGGTTACAATGGGGATAAGTCAAAATTCTCAACTATGTTAGGGGTAGATTTTGATGATGAAACAGAACCTGAAATAACAACTCCTGAAGTAAAGGGGGAAACACCACCGGCGGATGTCCCTGTGGAAGGAGAAGATGGGGCATCCACTGGGGAGGACGATTCTACGGTTACACCAGAGGTTGATTGGAAGTCACCGGAGTTAAAAGGAAAATGGAACTATACTTCAGATGATATTGGGCAGAGTATTTGGAATCGTGAATATGAAGTAGAAAATAAAGATGGAAGTATAGAGACGGTTTCAGAGATCGTGCCAACTAATAGTGTTCCCAAAGAAGTTTTACAACAATGGGAGCAGTCAAGTAAAGTTGGGGATGAAATTGAAGGTGGTCAACAAGGGCAGAGTGCTTGGGAATTTGTAGCTGGAAAAAAAGATGCAAAAATAACAACAGCTCCAGTAATGGAAAATGTGGCTAACTTTAAAGCCAACGTACAAGAAACAGAAGAAATTAAAAATAATATAAGCTCAGAGATTGAGTTGTGGAAAGAAGATCAAGTAAAAATAAAAGAACTTAATAATGAAGTTAAATCCACTCCATCCGTGGTTATACCAAACGTCGGTCAACTACCATTAGGTCCTGATGGAGAATTACCTGAGTTTTACAACCAAGAAGCGCAAAAAGAAGCTCAAAAGCAAACTACAATTCGTCAAAGAATATTAAACAAAAGAACTGAAACAGAAAAAAGTATAAAAAATAGTAGGCTTGGAAACTATCTAAAACAAGCGAATGAACTTTGGCCTGAAAACGAACCAATATCAAACCGTACTGACGAATGGTTATATGAAACTGCAACTCAACTTATGCAAACGGATGACGAGCAAGGCCTAATGGACAAAAAGATAGCCGAATACATGGAGGATAACCAGGGTATTCTTCAGGTTATGAAACCTGAGTGGGCTAATAAAGAAGTTGAAAAAGCAAAAGAATATAAAGAGTCTTTAACAAAAAAGCAAGTAAATAATCTTACGCAGCAAAACTTTTTAGCAGATGATATAAAAAATTCTGATACTAAAATAAAAGATTACGAAAATACTTTAAATAATATAGATTACAGTAATTACGAAAGTAAGATAACTGAGTGGGATAAGCAAATATCAGCTTTAGGTGATGTTGATGGAAACTCATCCCAAGAAGCAATTGACGAATACAATAGACTTAACGTTGAAAGAAATAAAGTTGTAAAAAATTATGAAGTAGATTTTGAAAGTAATAAAAAATTATATCAAGATTACACTAACGAAGTAAGTAATAGGAAAAAATCATATCAATCCTATCTTAACACTGTAAATTTAGATACTGAATTTAACCAACAAGGTACTGATTTAGTAAACTATACAAATGCCATGAATCGTAATGGGCACAACATTCCAGCTGCGCTTACTTGGGTTACAACATCCGCTCTTCATATGGCTAGTGGTATAGAAGGCGCTATTAATGCTGTTGCAGAATTACCAGAGGATTTATTATTTGAATATTATGATGGTGATATAAATAAAATGCCGGAAGCAGTAAAAATGATATACGCTATTGATGGAGTTAAGGATGTAATGCGAAATGTTAAAAAAGATACATTTAATAAATTCGTAGAAGACATGAACACTAGTGTCCAAACACCTACACAATATGAGGATATAGATAACTTAAGTGATTTAGGTGCTTTTGGTATGAACGTTATTGCTAACTTTGTACCGCAATACGGGTTAATGTACGCAACAGGTGGCGCGTCTATATATATTATGGGTGGATCTGCTTTTGGTAATAAGTATGATCAAATGGAGTTTACTAATAGGCAGGGATTACAAAAAACAGATTATACTTTGGGTCAAAAATGGTTAGCTAGTGGAATAGCTTTTGGTTCTGAAGTAGTTTCAGAATCTTTTACATATGGAGTTTTTAAAGCAAAAAACGTTGGTTTAAGTAAACTTTCTTACGATAGAGTTAAAAATGCTTTTGGAAAGGGTGTTTACGAAACAAGCAAAAGAGTTGGTAAAAGAACAGTAAGTAATCTACCTTACATGTATCAAGAATCTGTAAGTGAGACTTTCGCCGAGCTTGGTAATAATTTTGGTGATAAATATGTTTTAGGCAAAGATATTAGTTTAGGACAAGGTTTAAAAGGGGCTGCACTTAGCGGTTTGTTTATGGAAAGAGCGATGTCAATGCCTACTTTATATCAAGATGTTTCTTCTTTATTTGCTGGTAAGACTTATAAGCAAAAAATAGCAGAAAATAATAATAAAAGAATTGCTAAAGAAAAGCTTTTAGCAAATCCTGATTTAGCTTTAAAAACTAGAGAGAAATTAGAAGATGATGTTTTAAAATTAGTTGCTCAAAATGAAACTTTAATGGCTAAAAATATCGAAAATATCGATATGATGTCTAATAAAGAAAAGGAAGATTTAGTAAAACTAGATACAGAAATAATAGAATTAAGAGCCACAGAAGATGCTATAAACGCTGACGAGTCTCTAGATAACAATCAAAAAGAAACTTTGATTGACGATATAAGAACTCAAGAGGCAGAGTTACTAGATCAACAAGATGATATTATAGTTGAGTATGAATCTGATGAAACTAGAGATAAGAAAAAAGAAAGATACGACAAGCAGCTTAAGCAAATAAAAGATAAGATAAATAAATTTAATCGTCGTAGGGCAAAAAATCTTCCATCATCAAATAGAAGAGGTAGAGTTAAAATATTTAAAACCAGAGAAGAGCAGCAGGCATTTTTTAATGATATGATCACGCAAGAAAATGCTTTAAATCAAGCTGAGATTAACGCTTGGAAAGAAATATTAAAAGATCCAAGTAAATTAAACGAAGCCGACAGAAACGCTATAGGTTTAGAAGATGGAGATGTTTTACTAGATACACATGTTAATGATATAAAGTCTATTATAAAGGGTATTGAAAATAAGATTGAGTTTAATAGTTACGATTCTCAAATTGGGGCTAAAGGTTACGGTGCTTTTAAAGGCGATAGTTATGGTGGATTTGATATATATATAAACGAGGAAAATTCATTAAGAAAAGGTGGTAGAATAAACACAGCCGCACATGAACTATTACATGCTATATTATATCAATCTATTGGTGAAGATGCAGAAACTCAAGCATCTTTAGGGAATGCTGTTAAAGATTTTATTCTTGATAATAAAGGTGGTTTTAATAGAAAGTTTATAAGAAGAATGGAACCTTATCAAGGTGATTCTGAATTTGGAGAAGAGATTATAACTATAATGTCTGAGTCTATAATGGACGGTACTTTAGATTATAACGAAGGATTGTTTACTAAATTTGGAGATCTTATAAGACAACACCTGCAAAGATTAGGCCTAAGAGATATTACTTTTGATAGTGGAAAAGATGTTTATAATTTTATAAAAGATTATAATGCTTCTATAGAAAAAGGATATGATAGTATCGCTATTGAAGAAATGATGGACAAGGGTGCTAAAGGTAAATTACTTAGAAAAACTCAGAAAGGTAGAGGAAATGGCACTGTAATGAAATCAAAAGCAGCCTCTGATAAAGTTCAGCGTATATACGAAGAACAAGGTGAGTCTGGTGCTTTTGAAATTATAGAAGAGTTTAAACCTATAGTTAGTAGAATAACTGAAAAACGTAGAGAAGCCCCTAATTTTGATAGAGAGCTTTTGATGAGTGAAATTGAAATAGGCGAAAGAGGTATATTAGATTTAATATCTAAATATGATCCAAAGTCTGGAGTACCGTTGGCCGCTTATATAAACACATATTTACCAGCTAGAGCCATTGAAGCGTCTAGAAGAGTGTTAGGAGAAACGTTTACAGAAGACGTGTCAGAAAAAGTAGATATAGCCGCGGAAGAGGTTGAGATTGAAGTTAAAGCAAAACCTAAGAAAAAGAAAATTATTTTGTCTGATAGGTTAGGAGTTAAAAACAAAGTTGATAAAGCTATTGAAGAAAAACTACCTAAACTAAATATTGAAAACTTAAACTTTAAAACTTTAAAAGATCAAACTCCGGAAATTACAGGTGAAATGTTTGGTATATCACCTAAGAAACTTATTAGTGGAGCTAATATAACAAAGGGAGAATTACAATCCGCACAAATGTTTATTAGTAAAAATGCGGATATATTATTGGCAATGTTACCGGAAGGAACTACCGCAGGAGGTACGGCAACAGGTGTGCCTCAAACCTTATTAAAAGCTTTTTACACTAAAACTGATAGAGCTAAGATGGCTAAAACTGGAACTAAGGCTGGTTTGGCTGTTCAAGTTAAAAACAATAATATAAGCAAAAGTGACTTCTTAGAAGTTTTTGGTATTGTAGACGGCGTTCCAAATCGTACGGATAGAAACACGTCAGCTAGAGTGTTGGCGTTAGCTAACCAAACTGGTAAAATGATGACTAATCAGGCTATTAGAGAACAGTTATCAAAGGAAAATACACCTTTAATTACTAAGCATATAGCTAGAATATCAGATGGTAAGAATTCTATTATGTTCAGCAAGGATGATGCTTTAAACACGAACCAAAACCCCACGTTAAAAGATGTTTTTGGTGGTATAAATTCTTTATTATCTAAAAAAGAACAAACGTTATTCCACGATAATATATTGCAGTTTGTCTCTACGTATGTTGGTGTTAATGAAGCTAAAATGAGTGATACTCAAAAAAATGAAATTTTATTGACTGAAGACGTGGATGCTATTGAAATTGCTTTAAGAAACACTTATGGTAATAATATATCTAAGGAAACCTTAGAAGCTATTGCTAAACAAATAGTTAAAACAGTATCTAAATTAAAAATTTCACCTAAATCAAAAAATGTAGTAAAGCAAGAAAAAATAGTTGAAGCAATTATAAAATCAACTGAAGATTCTGCTAAAAAAATAGCTAAGTTTACTGGTAGTAATATAACGGCACAAAAAGCGCAAGATGATTTAGTAAGACAAGAACATAGAAGAAAATCTGATAGCGTTTTCTTTGACAATAAATTTAAACAAAACCCAGAACAAGCTATTGCAGATTTAATAATGCTAGGCGGTCATTCGCATACTAGTGGAAAAATTGGTAGCGGTGGAAAAGGTAGAGGTAGAGGGCAGTATTATAAAAATGTAAAAGATTATTATGATTACCACTTAGGAAATGTTAATATAATACCGGTATATAAAACATTTAAAAGAGATGGTAAGTTGGTTTATGAGCTAGATGTTAAAGCTACGGCTAGTAAAAATGGTCTAAAAGATATACTAGTTACAAGAGCTGCTCAGTCAAGTTCAGCAGCTATAAAAGATCATAAAAATACAGGGTCTTTAAAAGAAAGAAGAAAACACGAAAAACACGCTAGAATAGTATTAAACGAATACGTTGCTCATAACGTAGCAAGATACAAAAAAGGTTTGCAAGACAACATCGACATCATGTTAATGATGGATAGTTTGTTATCGAACATGAATAGTGTTTTAGCTAGAGCGGCTAAATTAGAATATATTGAACTAGGTGTGGCTGCTAAAGATGCAAGATATGAGCACATGCAACCTAGAGTTGCTACTCTTATAAGGTTAGTAGATGCTCACATAAATAGAGGCGGCGTAGAAAACATAGATACTTTTTTAACCAATTATGATGTAGCTATTATTAACAAAGGATTTGACAAAGCAATTACAAACGCTGGTTATCAATACACATTAGCAGATGGTCAATCATTTGATGATTCTTCTTTGATTAGATATTATAACGATAAAACTTTAACAGACAAAAGATTAGGATTAGTTGTAGAGATTGGAACAAATAAAATTCCAAAACTTGTAGAATCTTTTGCTAAAGCTAACAAGTTGTTAAAACCAAAATTAAAGGAATTCAATAGATTTAATAAAGCTATAAATAAAAACAGAATGATGATGTCAAAACCATCACAGGGTATTACTGTTTTAGATTTTGATGATACATTGGCTACTAGTAAATCTTTAGTTATATCTACATCACCTGATGGTGTGGTTAGAAAACTAACAGCTGAAGAGTTTGCTCAAGAAGGCGCTGATTTACTAGATCAAGGTTGGACACATGATTTCTCAGAGTTTAGTAAAGTTGTAGATGGTAAGGTTGCTTCGCTATTTAAAAAAGCAATGAAATTGCAAGGTAAGTTTGGTTCTGAGAATATGTTTGTATTAACAGCAAGACCTGCTGAATCTGCTCCGGCTATATTTGAATTTTTAAAAGCTAATGGTTTAAATATACCGTTAAAGAATATTACTGGTTTAGCTAATTCCACACCCGAGTCTAAGGCGCTTTGGATAGCTGACAAGGTTGCTGAGGGTTATAATGATTTTTACTTTGCTGATGATGCTTTGCAAAACGTACAAGCTGTAGATAACATGTTAGAGCAATTTGATGTTAAAAGAAAAGTCCAACAAGCTAAGATCAAATTTAGTAAATCAATGGACACTGATTTTAACAACATACTAGAAAACGTAACAGGTATTGAATCTGACAAAAGATTCTCTGCTATTAAAGCTAGAAAACGTGGGGCTGAAAAAGGTAAGTTTAGATTCTTTATACCACCATCGCATGAGGATTTTGTAGGGTTATTATACAACTTTATGGGTAAAGGAAAAGAAGGTAATGCTCATAGAGACTTTTGGGAGAAATCTTTAGTTAGACCATTAAATAGAGCTTATAGAGAATTAGACACGGCAAAACAAAGTATTGCTAATGATTACAAATCATTAAACAAACAATTTGACGACGTTAAAAAGAAACTTACAAAGAAAACTCCAGATGGAGATTTTACACATCAAGACGCGATAAGAATATATTTATGGAATAAACATGGTTACAAAGTTCCTGGATTAAGTCCATCTGATCAAACAAAATTAGTTGAGCTAGTAAATTCAGACGCAAACTTACGGGCTTACGCAGAGACTTTAAATGTAATTTCAAAACAAGATGCTTACGTTAATCCTACTGAAAGCTGGGAGGGTGGTGATATAAGAACTGATTTAGATGATGCTACCGGAAGGGTTGGTAGAGACCAGTACTTTGCAGAGTTTAACGAAAACGCTGAAATAATATTTTCTCAAGATAACTTAAACAAAATAGAAGCTGCTTATGGTGAGGGTGTTGTAAACGCTATTAAAGATGTACTCTATAGAACTAAAACTGGTAGAAACAGACCAAGTGGACAAAACCAATTAGTAAATAGATTTATGAATTATTTAAATGGATCCGTAGGATCTGTTATGTTTTTCAATATGAGATCTGCTTTACTACAGCAAATGTCTATAGTTAATTTCATTAACTTTGCTGATAACAATGTTTTCTCTGCTGCTAAGGCTTTTGCTAATCAAAAACAATATTGGACTGATTGGGCTTATATATTCAACTCTGATATGATTAAACAAAGAAGAGGTGGTATTAAAACCGATATTAATGGTGCTGAACTAGCAGCTTCATTGCGTGGTGCTAAAAATACACCTAGAGCTTTGGTTGCTAAGTTATTAGAACTAGGATTTTTACCAACACAAATTGGGGATAATATTGCAATTGCTTCAGGTGGTGCTACTTTTTATAGAAATAGAATAAACACCTATCTAACACAAGGTATGACTCAAAAAGAAGCTCAAGCTAAAGCTTGGACGGATTTTCAAGTACTAGCGGAATCAACTCAGCAGTCAGCAAGACCTGATATGGTATCGCAACAACAAGCCTCTCCACTTGGTAAAATTGTTCTTGCTTTTCAAAATGTTACATCTCAGTTTAATAGATTAGGTAAGAAAGCGTTTTTAGATATTAAAAACAGAAGAATAACACCTGGCAATACTAGTCAATTTCAAAGTGACGTATCTAATACGTCTAGAATAGCTTATTATTTTGCAATACAAAATTTAATATTCTACACTCTACAAACAGCTTTATTCGCGGCTATGTTTGATGATGATGAAGAGGACGAAAGATTATTAAAGAAAAAAGAAAGAATATTAAACGGTACTCTTGATTCTGTTTTAAGAGGCTCTGGAGTGTTTGGAGCAATTGTTTCTACGTTAAAAAACATGGGTATTAAATTTGCCGAACAAAGAAACAAAGGTTGGAATAAAGACGAGAGTTCTGTTCTTATAGAAGCATTGAATTTATCGCCACCATTAGGAATTAAAGGTAGAAAAATAACTAATGCTGAAAAAACTCTTAATTACAACAAAGATGTTATAAAAGAAATGGAAACTTTTGACATTGATAATCCGGTTTGGTCTGCTGTTACAAATTATATTGAAGCCTTTACAAACGTACCGGTTAACAGATTGTATAACAAAACTCAAAACATTAGAGAGGCTTTAAATAATCAAAATTCAACTCTTCAAAGAGCGTTAATGTTTTTAGGTTGGAGTAAATATAACCTTGGTATTGAGGATGTTAAGATACAAGAAGTTAAAGAGATTGTTAAAGAGAAAAAGAAGGTAATTTCTAAGGAAAAATCTAAGATCAAAAGAGAAGAAAAGAAGAAAGTTGATTTAAAAGAAAAGGAAGCTAAAGGTGTTGAAAAGCAAAAGAAAGAAAAGAAAGAAGGTAAACAAGTAACGTGTTTAGTTTGTAAGCTTCCTATTGAGTCTGGTAAAAAATATTGTACTGTTCATGAAAAAACCGTGCAAAGAAAAGATGGTAAGAAAGTTCAGTGTAGAAAAAGAAAAAAAGATGGTAAAAGATGTGGCATGCAAACTTCTTCAAAAAGCGGGTATTGTTATTACCACGATTAAGTAAACAATTCAAAAAATAAGTGATAATAAAAGGATGGTAAGAAAACTAATAATACTGCTACTGCTTGT
>Ga0209634_1003413_pt1 | contig 10728 bp, 13 predicted proteins | sample LinPmetageLP40_FD_184043 | JGI IMG/M metagenome (GOLD analysis project Ga0209634, IMG submission 184043) | Marine viral communities from the Pacific Ocean - LP-40 (SPAdes) (version 2) | ecosystem: Environmental > Aquatic > Marine > Oceanic | place: Pacific Ocean | collected 2010-08-26 | reverse complement strand
TCAAAGTTCTTCCTATATGTGTTGTTGCTAGGCCGAGACTTTCCATCCCAACTACCCGGCATTGTTTTTCAAGTATTGTATCATGGTGTCAACATCTGATACTTCGAAAGGATCATTGTCTTCACTTGCATTGTTTTTGCCCGGTTCTTCGAACACTTTAACAACCTCTCCGTTGTCTACTACCATTGAATATCTCCAACTTCTCATGCCAAAACCTTGTCCTGGTTTGTTCACAAGCATACCCATTCCTTGTGTGAATACACCCTCACCGTCTCCGATCGCCTTGACTTTCTTAACGTTGGTATCTTTGAACCAAGCGTTCATTACAAATGCGTCATTTACAGAAAGGCAGTACACTTCATCTATGCCTTGTCCTTTTAGTTCATCGTACTTGGCCTCATAGCCTGGTACTTGCTGTGAACTACAAGTTGGTGTGAATGCTCCTGGCAGTGCGAACACTACCACCTTCTTGTCGTCAAAAATTTCTGTGGTATCCACGTCTTTCCATTCGCCGCCTATGAAAGTGCAACCGCCTACCTCATCCGTGTCGCCTGATCTTGTTTTGAAGTTAGTGTAGGGTACTCTCATGTTATGTTCTCTCCTTGATTAGTTTGACTGTTCCGTCGTTAGTGTGTTTTATTTTGTGATTGTTTTGAATAGCAAGTTGTAGGAATGATTCGTATTTCTCTTCCTTGACCATCAGTGTTATACACTCATCAAGGTCTTCTCCTACATCTTCATATCCTGCGTATGCCCAGATAAAGTCCCTGCCATACTTCATGCCAAGGTTCCCTGCCGTTGTGCAGATGTTTGCCACTGCATCAACTGTGTCATATCCAGCATTCAATCCACCACCCTCTACGGGCAAGTGTCCCATTCTAGTTGTTGCTCTCTTCTGTTGTATATGAATCTCTTTCATTATATTCCGCCCATCACTGGTTTTTCGTAAACTGCATGGCTTCCATTCTCGCCATCTTCACTAACGTCTATTTCAATTTTTCTACCTGGATATCTTTTTGTTATTGCTACATATAAATCATCAGATATCATTTCACAACTTTTAAAATCAAGTTTCATTGTACCATCTGCGTACATGTTCTCCATCCATCTCTTGAATTGGATAAATTCTATGTCTCTGTCATCGTGGAACACTTCTATGGCTACCTTGAAATGGAATATATGTCTGTGCGGATGCCCTAGGAAACTGACATCATATTCGTCACCTGTTGCCAGTTTTGGATCATCAAGTGCCGCCGGATACTTGTGGATACCTTCCTTCCGGAATGTTACCCATATCATCTTACTGCCCTTGTTGGCCTTTTCCTTTAGTGCTTGATTCCTCATTTCTTCACTGCTCATTTTTTACCCTTTCTCTTTAATTTGGATTCTAATCTTCTTACTTTTGCTTGTAATTTTTCAACTTCCTTAATATAATAGTCTGAGCTGTGCAGGCCTTTTTTTTCAAACTTTTTATTTTCTTTTAACCAGGCTTTGAAATGTGCTAATCCTTCTTTGTATTCTTTATCGGGCAACTTCTTCCTCCTCTATTGGCACGTCTTGTTTGTACTGATCCCAGGATGTAAAACCTGCTGATTGCTTGAAGTGATCCATAGTCATCGTCCATACACCTGGATTGGTACTGTTGAAGTCAACATCATCGACTTTGATGCATAGATTGTCATCGTCCTCAGACTTGGGAAATATAACTGAACAGAAAGGTATGAACTTCTCGTGTGTCCAAACAGACTGGAAATTCTTTTTAACTCGTTCGTGTATTGAATGTGGATAGTCTATGGTCACCCAGTAACCTTTATCTAACAGTTTCATCATTTGTGTAAGTTGTGTTACAATATGTGGCATGAATGTTCTGTTGGCACCGAAATATATTGCTTCTGCTTTGACCTTTTTCGCCAATGCCTCTATTTGATCAAAAACTAAATCATTCCTGGCCAGGAACAATGTTTGTTTACCAAATGCCGGAGTGTGTTCTATCTCCAGACCTGAAAACACACCTACACTATCACTCTTGCCTGTTTTGTAATCTCTGTCCATATCTTATTATAATATTTTTTTACTAGTTTGTCAACGTGGCTTTTGCCTTTGCGATGGCATCCTTGACCAATAATTTGGTTCTCTTTAATCTTGACAAAATATCCTTGCTCTCGGTACTTCTATCTTTGAGCCTGTCTTTGGTAAGTTGTTTTACCTTCTTGTCGAGGTATGTATGTTCTTCCTCGAGTTTCTTAAGTTTTTTGCTTCTTCTCTTTGCTATCTTCATGTGGTCCTCCTATTCAAATAAAGAACTGAAATTGTTTGTGCCTTTACCACCGCCCGTAGCTCTAGCCCATCTGTTACCTCTTATGTCTGCCAGATAACTTGATGCGTTTGATATTACGTCCATTGGCCTCTCACTGGTAAACACTTCTTCCACCAAAGTGTTAAAGTAAAGTATGTTCCTCGGAACGTATATGCTTGGCTCGTCGGTCTTGTCACTTGCTTTTGTTTTTCTCCAGTGTTTTACTTCTGGTCTGTATTTCCTTGATTCTATGTCATTCAAATCGTTTGCGATCTGTATCGCTCTGATCTGATTGTATACGTTGTGTGCCATCATTAACACGTAACTGAAACTATCCCAACTAGTAGCACCGATTTTGCCATTCTTGTTCATATCCTGTCCACCATACCAACAGACATCTTTCATTTTCAATCTACGTCCAATACCGCTATCAAATGGAAATTGTATTTCGGATCCTTTTAATGTTTTATCATCCGGAGCCTTGTCCATTACAAATGACCATCTGTCTGGTGTAAATGAGTTGTATGTGTATACAAGTCCATTAGCAGTTGATAAGAATGCAGATGCACTGTCAAAACTTATTGTAAAGTTAGGATTTATGTTTTTTCTAACTTGTCTTTGTACCTGTGTAAGATAACAACCCCAATCCATTTGTGAAGTTCCTAGTACGTGCATCCAATCTTTGCCGTCTAGTTTCTTTTCATCTCTCATTATGATCAGACGTTTGAGCATAACTTCCATGTCACACATGTTAATACCACCCATGGCCCAGCCTTCGAATTCGAAATCTTTGACTGCATCATACCATATCTGTGCTGTGTTCCAGTCATCGCCTTGTAACACGTTTAGTAATTTTGTTTGTCCTAATCTATTTTTTTGGAAGAAATTGTTGTTGTATATTGTTCCGTCCAGTGTGTCTCTGAAACTTGTGAGGCCTGTCTTTGGACTATTAAGATCATCTGCCGCCCATGTTGGTACGTCTAGGGTCATTGCCCAATCACTTGTAAGTTCTAGCCAATTAAGTATATCTGATCTCACTTTGTTTGCTTTGTTACCTTCAAAGTCCTTCCAATCAAACTTGATCACACCCTTTCCTATCTGATATCCACCTGAGTCACCTACTATTGTGCTGAACTTCCTATCTCTGTTTACGAACATGTGATCTCGGTCATTAACTTTTTCCATGTCTAAACAGGCATGTCCCGCCGAGTAAAGTGCTGTGGGATAAGTGAACATACCCTTGTCTGGATTTATGAAGTTTAATCCTTCTACACCGTTTTCAAAACCATTTGGGATTCTATCTTCCGAGATGTGTTTGCCTTCTGAAACTCTCTGCTTACTGATAAACGTGTTGTAGAAGTTTGAAATAGCAGGCAGGAACACTGCAAAGTCTCTGCTCAAGTCTCCTAAGTGTTCCTGCTTGTTATTATTTGTCGTCATTATTGCGCCTGTGCTGGTATGATGTATTGATACTTGCCCAATCCTGAATCAACAGAGACCTGCATAGCACCCTCATTAGAGAAGTGTAATGTGACCTTTGCCGAGTCTGAAAGTTTTAGTATTTGTAGCACCTGTCCTACTGGCCAACTCCAACCTTTGTTAAGTGTACCCTTAACGTCAGTTGCAAATACAAACTCACCACCATGCGATGCTTGATCACCAAAAGTGAAAATCAAGTTTCCATCCTCAGTTCTCACAACGAATGAGTTGTGTTCAGTGTTTGCAGTTGCCTGGAAGTTGAATCTCTGTACACTTGCCACCGAAGGTTCAATCTCAACGTCCCACTTAACACCTTTGAACTTAACGGTCTTAAGTTTCTCGTTGATAATCTCAGCATTCATAAATCTGTAGTCATTCTTGAAGTCACCCTTTTCATTCTCGAAATGGATTCCTGTTGGAATAGTTGCACCGTTTCTCTCACCGGACAACACAGTAATGTTTGCCTTCTCTTTGTACTCCGGACACTTCAAGTGTATGTCTAGTTTGCCCATTTGAGGCATACCAAAAGTACCTGTCATCTCCGTCTGTGGCTTGTGAAAAGATCCTTGTAGGATCACAGATCTGTCTTCAGCCATAGAGTCGATTGTAGTTTCCTTATCGTCTCCAGTGATTTTAACAAGATCCAAGAATCCCAGTCCATGCGTGTGTTTAACGATGTCTTTCAAGATATCTATCATAATGTTCTAATTGTATATGATATTTAGGTCTTAGTCTAGTGTTATTTCATTTATGTTGTATACAACTGGATTTTGTTTACCAGGTTTACGAAATATAGCATAACTGGAACCAGGTCTAAATTGATGCATTTCCACAACTTCGTAACCTTCGTCTTTAATCATCTGTGTCATAGCAGTTTTTGTGTTGTAATTCCAGTAACCTCTTTCAGCCTTATCTAGTTCGCGGTCATAATGGCAGTCAGCATATTGTATAAAACAATAACCTCCTGGTACCAGCACTCTTTTGATATCGTGCAGGTATTGTTGTATATGCTCTTGTGTGAAGAACACAAAAGTGTCCCAACTGAATATAAAATTACAACTGCCTTGTGGAATGTTACTGCATTCAGTGTTACGTGTCATGTAGAATTTTAAATACTTTTGGTGCTTACTTGGAAATTTTTTCCTAATATGTTTTTCCTTATCCAGCACATCAAGGAAAAAGTTTAATCTCCATGCCCGGAAATCCATAGAGAACATACCATTTCCTGGTCCTATCTCTAGACTGTTATAAATGTTTGTTCTTGAAAACTGGAAGATTTTACTTTGCACAAACTTTTGCAACACAGGGTCAACAACAGGATTTTCCTGTTTTTCTTCAAGATCACGTGCAAACCATTTTGTTGTTTTGTCTAATCTGTCGATCATTTGCTTGTTGTTGGCATCGACTGCCAATGCAAGGTCCTTGAGTATCTGTAAATTAGTGTCTATAAGGGTCTGCAGGTCTTCTTTCTTTACACGTTCAAGTTTCTCTATTAATAATTTTATTTCTTCAATGCTCAGCATAGTCTTATTTAGAATTCAAAAAGTTTGTTGAATGTATTCGTGGTTTCTGTGCTTTGCACGTCCCAATCGAGTACGCCAATCAAGTTATCTAGTTTTTGATCTAGTATACCTGTTTCCATTGCATCACCGTCGAACGGCAGTTCTTTAAACCATTCTGGAATACGTAACTCGTCTACTGGATAAGCGATACTGGTGTAACCCAGCGGATTCTGTTTTAGTTTACATACAATAACCTTTGCACCATCTGTTATGGGCATACTGTATTTGTCTCCATACATTTCTCTACATCGGTTCCAATTCATACTTGCTCTAACATGTCCTGGCATGTTTGCTCTACCGGCTTTTTCCTCGGCCGCTGTGTATTTTGTCATGTTGTTTGCTCTCTTAGGCGAGCCTTTTTCCCAACCTGGTCTTGCTTTAAATTCCGCTCGAAATTCACTTATCCTATCTAGCACGTCCTTTTCGTCTTTTCCCTGTAACACCATGTATAGTATTTCACTCAAGAAGTCCTGTACGAATACAGGTGTGTCTGAACGTTTTAGATCCAGTCCCATTGCTTTCATCTTGCCATCCTTGCCCTCAATATCTGTACGTGTGCCCTCTTTGTCGTAGTAAAGTAATGCATATCTTTTCTTTGTGATAAACAATCCTTTGGATGCAACAAGCTCTCTACCTGCCGCAATAACTTCTCCTCTTGTGCTTGGCGTGTGGAATGCCTTTGTCATGAATGCTTTGAATGAAGTGTTTACTTCATCTGATATCCTATCGTATAGTGCCACAACAGAATCTTTAGTCCATGGTATGATACCTTCTGTAATTTCTTTCTGTAAGGTCTTGTAAGCCGAGAAGTAAACAGAGTCTGTGTCTCCATACACAACACTCTCGCCCTTATGGTCATACTTACCTGCAACGATCTCGTTGACTTTACTAGCCATGTGTTTAGTGATACATCTTCCAGACAGTGTAACTGATTGTCCAATTCTCATGTCAAAGAACCTACAACCTGGATTCAGGATTGCACCATACAGACTGTTCAAGTTAATCTTCTTTACCAACTGTCTTTTGTCCCAATACTCTCTTTCGATTTCGTTGTCTCCGCACTCACGCATTTTCTTCTGCATCTCCTGTCTCTCTGCATACCAACGTTTCAATAATCCTGGAATGATCGCTTCATACTCGTATGTAAACAAAGTGCCGTTTGCACTCAACATCCATTTGTTGTTCCCGTCAAAAACAATTTCGTAAAGTTGTGCCGCACTCATTCTCACACTGGTCTTGTCCTCCCAGTCGACAATTATTTCTGTGCCTTTCTCTTGGTTCATCACTGCTTGATATTCCCAACTGCCAAACTGACTGTCCCAAGCCGCCGCAAATGATTTCTTGGCGTGTTTGGCTCTGTTGATCTCTGCTGATGTAATTACTGGACGTATTTGTCCAACGATTGTTTCTGGACCCATGTTCAGGGCTCTAATTACACTAGGATACAGCGAGTTGATGTCAATAGATCCTATCCAGTCGTGTATGCCTTTTATAGGTGTAGCCACATATGCACCCGCCGCCGGTTGATTCTCTTCACCGTCTTTCTTGTACTTCCTGCCCGGTACCTGCATTCCACGTCTGTGTGTTTCATTTACTATTGCTTGTTCTGTCACTGCTACTGCACCCATTGTTGTCTGTAGTAACACGGTGTTCTGATGTGCTATCTCATTGGCAAGTTCTATAAATTTAAGTTTCTTTTCAAGTTTGGCCAACAGTGCTGTATCCTGTCTGTTGTATTCTATGAACAATCCAAAATCGTTTTTATATAAGTTATCTAGCGATCCCTCGTACACAGTTTTTCTCTCACCGAGCTCATGTTCTCCGATTGCGTCTAGTCTAAATGAATGTCTTTCTTCGTATGTGTATTTCCTGTATAGTTCCAACAAGTCTAAGTGTACACGACCTACAAGGTCAAAACTCAATTGTTCTCTTCCATACTTCTCAAACACTCTTTTCTTAGGCTTTTCACCCCAGAAGCACAGCCTTCGTGTGTCATCACTGCTTAACACTTTTTGTATTCTCCCTACTGTGTATGGGATATCATAACCCTCACTGTTCCAGCCTGACAATATGTCTGCATCTTCAACAATTTGTAAGAATGCGTCTAGCATGTCTTTCTCTTTCTCAAACAACATTGTGTTGTCAAATCTCTTTGTAAGTTCTTTTGCATCGTCCATACTAATAGTCTTGGGAGGTACAGCGAATGTGACCAGTTGGTCCGTCCAGCTCATGTAACAACTTATGGCAGTTATGGGCATGAACGGATCATCTGTTGTGGAATAACCTCGATCTGGATCGAAGTCTACCTCGATATCAAAGAACATCACGTTCAGTTTCGGAGTGTCCTTACCTAAGTAATTCTCTTCCAAACATCTGAACACGGGGTTGATATCGTGTTCATAAAGTTGCTTGTTTGATCTTATACGTTGCTCTTTTATGAATTCTTTGTTAGTCTGGCACATGACTCTCTGTAAAGGTGCACCAGTCATCGATCTGTGTTTACCTCTTGCGTCCTCGTAGTAGAACACGTACCTGGCGTCATACTCAACGAACACACGACCCTTCTTGGGATCACGTTCTACAACGTATATCTTGTCTTCGTCTTTTTTGAAAAGTGCATCTATGTAACTCATTGTATGAATACTTTGTATAATCCTATTGTGTTCATTATTGTGAACCAGCCTGTGAGACATGAAATCCAAACTAGCCTTCGTCTGAATCCTGCCCAACACATGGTACTAGATCCTAACCAGTACAGTGGAAACACAGTACTCATTATAGGCTCTGGTGATGTAAAAGTCAATACTGCGGATCCGGCCACCGTGACTACAACAGAAAACAATTCTAGATAGAATGCTGTTGAGTCTGTGTTGTAACTGGTTACCCAAAATTCTTTGAGTAATTTTATCACTAAAGTTTGCCGGCTGTGTTCAGTATGCTTTCCAGCGTGTCCATCTCGTCAGCGATGTTTTGGTAGTTGCCTTTGTGTGCAACAGATATCGCTTTGTTTATTAGTGCTGGTTTTAATTCAAGTTCTTCTGATATTGCTTTTACTGTGTCTTTCAATCCACCTTTCAGATCTTCTAATTCACCTAGTACCTGTGAACCCTGGGATATGATCTGGATTAGTTTCTGCTTTTCAGCATCATTAAAGTTTCTTACTGCCATTTGTTTCTCCTGTTGTTATCCTAATATTATACAATATATCTATTGCTAAAGCAAACTTTTTAAGACACATATTTTTTATTATTGCTTTGTTTGGTAATTTTCCAGTCTTCGGGTACATACGGTTCACTCCATGAATGTACTTTTTTCATTGTGTACGGGTAGTCATGTTCTTCCATGTACGCCTTCATCCAGGATTTGTATCTGTTCTTCAATTTGCTTTTTGTGTTGATCCAGGCCTGCACTAGATTTACGTCTATTAAAGGATTACGTGCTTCTAAACCATAATAGCCGGCAATAAAATCAGTGCGGGTATTTGTCAACTGCATTCTACCATTGTGATTGTGATATCCCCATACAAACTGCAAGTGTGACGGAAAAGATCCATTTGTCTTTGTCCACACAAGGCCTGACTTTTGTCCTTGCCAGTCATTGTATATTTCGTCGCCACCATTGCCTGTGATCACAATCTTTTTGTTACGTTTTGATACATATTTTTTCATTAGATTGACCAACCCGTTGACAGATGGATCGCCCCATATTTTATCAATCGGCATGATAGAATGGAACATCGTTTCTATGTCTTTTTGGTTTTCACCGTAATTTGGCAAGATTACTGCACCATGGACTTCCATCCGTTCCTTAATTGTCGACACAATCTCCTTGTCTGGATCACTGACACAATCAACTTTCTTAAATATCTTGTGGGTAGCACAATTGATTACTCCAGAGTCAAATCCACTGCTTAATAAATTGGTGCTGGTATCTGGATTATATCTATCACTTATCGCCCGTTCAAAGTTTTCAAAAACTAAATCAAAATGATTAACATTTTGATCGAAATTCCATATTTTGTTTACTTGGATATCGACTGAAAAATTATGTCTGTCGATCACATAGATCTTGTTCCCGTCTGCACGCCAAGTCATTTTGTGTTTTTGTTCCACCACACTTGGAATACTTGCTATTGTTAATTGCCTTGTTTCGGCATCGTGGTAGAACCATAAGTTCCTGCTGTCAAAATGATCAACACAAAAGACTACATGCCTATCTGTGACGTATATAAATGCATATTCTCCTGTAAGCTCTCTTACAACATCAAGCGTGTTGTCTAGTTTATCATCTAGTCTTTGTCCTATCCACTGGGTGTCATTTTCGCCACCACTGTTATAAGTTGATCCGTTGTACAGCAAGGTTCCAAATTTGGTTTGATATGGCTGTGGTGTATTTGTACCGATGGTGGTCAACATACTGTGGGCGAAGTATCCTAGGTCGGTATATTGTTCTGTAAATCCTTCCGGTCCTCTCCTTTTTAGCATCTCAAGATCTAAGAATCCTGACGAATCTTTGGAGTATAATATTCCACACATTAGGAGAATATTTATTGCTCAGGGTTGTATGATTATTTTTTCTTTTTAGTTTTGACGTTTATTGCTTTACCACGTCTGTTGGGATTAGGATCTTTTCTTCTCTTCCTTTTGGCCGCACTTGCCCTACCTTTTTTACCTAGTGCGTATGCTTTCTTGGCTGGTAAGCATTTGGGTTTACCTTCGCCTTTGCTCTTGCCACCGCATGCACCTCTAATTTTTCCTTTTGGTCCAACTCTTACCCATTTGTCTTTGAACCATTTTTTGAGATCCTCGTTGAGTGTTTCTTCAAACACCAATTCACCACAGTTAACACATATGTCTAATGATTCTCTCTTGACACAGTTTGGTACTCTTTTACCGAACATGGTCTTCATCCCCTTCTTTGTGTATCCCTTCCAACATCTAGTGCCTTCATCTACTAATGCATCTAAACCGTATTCAGGATTGATCGCTCCATGTTTCATTTTGGCTATCATGTCCATCTGCATGGCTACCATGAAATCGTAATCGGAAACATCTTTTGTCCTGTGCGTGTAAATTTTCACTAGGACCTCATCGTAGAACACACCAAGGTCTGCATGGTGATCTAGTTTTTCTTGAGGCTTTATTGTGTTGATCAGGAATCTGATCACTTCGAAGTAATCTTCAAACTTGTATCTTTTCTGCAGGCTGTTATCCTTGTACTCCCAATCTGGAAGGAACTTTGCCCGTAATCTTTCTATTTCTTCTTTTGGAAGATTAAGATATTCTCTGTCGGATCCTTCTTGTATTTCGTTTATCTTCATTTTTTGCTCTTGTTACCCCAGTTGGCCGCACCCTTTTTACGACACTGTACTAGAGCACCAGAGGCATAGGC
>Ga0209634_1003412_pt1 | contig 10731 bp, 19 predicted proteins | sample LinPmetageLP40_FD_184043 | JGI IMG/M metagenome (GOLD analysis project Ga0209634, IMG submission 184043) | Marine viral communities from the Pacific Ocean - LP-40 (SPAdes) (version 2) | ecosystem: Environmental > Aquatic > Marine > Oceanic | place: Pacific Ocean | collected 2010-08-26 | reverse complement strand
GTTCTAATTCTTCTGGAGATTTAGGAGCTTTATAGTCGGTTCTATTTTGCGTAGCCTCTTCTATTAGTTCTTGTTCTCTAGATTTAAACTCATTAAGCCTACTATCGTAATGCTTTTTTAAATCATCATATCGTTTTTTGTAATCTGGCTTTTTATAAGGAGCATCCTTAGTAGTTTCCAGTTCTTCAGTATTAACACTTCCTTCAGTTTGTACTTCAGTTATATCATTACTTTTAAAAAGTTTATTCTTTTCAGAAGACTCTTCAAAAAACAAACCTTGCGATGATTCAAAAGGTTTATCTTCACCTTTGTGCCAACTTTTCCTTGCGTTATAAGGGTTTGGCGTTTCTTCTTTTTGGACTGTATTAGTCATTTTCTATTCTCCTAATTGGGGCTTTTGTTCACAAGGTAGCTCTATGTCGACTAGAGGGCTTGTATTGTAAAGGTAGCCTTTCGGTTATGTTGTGATAAAGTGCCTAGTATTTTAGGGTAGCTTTATCTTAAGTTTGGATTTAATCTTGGATTAACCCTACGCATATCGTCAGAAATATTAGAACTTTCTAATTCTTCTTCCTCATCGTTTTCTAGGATTCCTCCAAAAGCAAGTCCTTGTCTTTTATCTACAGCATCTTCAGCTTCTTTCATCATAGATGTTAATGCATCTTCTCCGATTTCTTCTACAGCTTTTGCAGTAAAGACAAATTCCCCATCAGATAACCTTGCAGGTATATCGTCTGAGACTCCTGTTCCCGGTCCTTCAATAGGACCAGAACCAGAAAATTCTGAAGCACCGCCAACTACTTTGTCAAATATGACACTGAGTTTGTCGTTGCCTTCTAATTCTTTATTTAAAAATTCTTGTTCTTCATCAGATAAAAGTTTAGACATTACGTGCTCTACGTAATCTTCTTCCATATCATCATCTGATTTCATATCTGGTGTTTCCATAGGCATGTCCATAGACATATCATCAGATAATAATGAACCACCCATGTCGTAGCTCATTCTTTTTTTAGATGCTCCAGCACCTCCACCATACATATTTTTTCTTTCTTTAGGTTTAGCATTTCTATATTTTTCTAGCTCCATGTGTAAACCATCTATGTCTGTTTGTTTTTCCATTTTAACAATAACAGCTCTATAGTTTGCATTTTTAGGAGTATCTAGTAATGCAATTTCTTTATCGTTTAATCCAAATGCTTTTCTAAAATGTTCTTGCTGTGCTTCTCTTGAGCTAACAGTTTTACCAGCCTCATAACCCATTCTTTTTTTATCGTCATCTAACATTGATTTCATTATATTTCTTCCTTCCTTAATATTGCTTCTTTAACCTGTTGGTCCAGCTGCTCCAGTCTGCCCAGAAAATTCAGCTTCCCCTGCAACCGGTACATTTCCTGTTCCGATGTTGCCACCACCAGTGCCTGTAGCTCCAAGCTCTTGAGGTTGTTGAGGTGCTCCTTGAAGTCCGCCCAGTGGGGACTGTTGACTATCGGGTTGAGCTTCTTCGCCATTTGTTTGTCCAGCATTTTGCATTCCTATTATTTGTGCCATCATAGCAGCTTCTTCAGGGTCATTGAGTATTTCATCAGGGTCTAAGTCTAAGCTATAGGCAAGTTCACTAACGAGTTTAGAAATTTTAACAAACGGAGCAATAGCAGGACTTTGTGCAGTTTGTAAGAACATTGTTAATCTTTGACTTCTTACTTCTTTTTGCATTAAGCTATTAGTACCTGTAGCTCTAACTTCTAAATCACCTTTAACATCCAACTCGTCTTCTAAGAATTGCATGTTCCACTGGAAATAAGATTCTCCTAGTGGCTTTAATAAAAAGTCATCAAGATTTTTGATAACTGTTTTAATATTTAAACTAGATGCTCCAAGCAACATAGACATACCAGAGGCAGTCCTTGTCATACTTTGAACACCTGTTTGACCATGTGAGTAACTAGGAATACCTGTTTGCTCATCTGCAAGTTGTCTAAACTTGTCAAACATCATTAAATTTTCTTGTGATGTATTAGGAAATTTTAAACCGTGTATAGCTTGTCCGGGCATTCCTGCTTGTCTGCGGAATATTTTTCCGGGATATATTTCCATTGATTGTCCACCTACTAAGGCAGACTCATCTACATCAAACACTAACGACCCAGACATTGCTAGGTTGTCAATAGCCATTCTTGCATGACCATTCATAATCTGTTGAGAATCATCCATGTTCTCTGCTACACCAATACCAAAGAAGTTATATGGATTTCTTTCGTATGGAAAAGCGTTGTATGGTATTCTATAAGGAGTAAATGGATTTAATACTGCTCTTAGTAAATAGTGTCCACATGTCCATATATTTACTTGTACTTCATCTAGGTCATCAACACTGTCGGGTAAGTCAATACCTACTTCTCTTGCATACTCAGCATCCATGATGCCCCAGTATTCTAATATTTCAAAGTTATTATTAATATCTTCATCAGACCTTGCATCATCTTTTAATTGAGATTCAAAATCTTTTTCTACGTAGTTAGCACCCATTTGAATTGCACTACGTATTGCATCGTCATCAAAGTAAGGCATGTTTCGTAGTTGTCGTAATTGACTACGATTCATTTTATGTCTGTGAATTATATATTCACATTCTTCCATATTAGTAGCTGAAGGGTCTGGGTAAAAATCCCAGCAACTTACAAACTCAATTCGAGGTACTCTAACTTCTAAAGGATTATAATTCCTAGTTCCGTCTTCTTCTGTATCCCACTTGTGTAATTTTTTATTAAAATTAAATGGTCCTTTTACAATCCCTGTACCTAGTAAAGCAGATTCTAAAAGAGCATTTCTTAATTCAGAGTTACCGTTTGATTCTTCAATTTGGTCATGGATAAGCTTTTCCATTCTCCTTGCAGCTCTTTGAGCAGGAGAAACTTCTATTTTTTGTGGGTCTGCACTTGTTCCATCTTTAAGAATACCAGCAGCTTTTGCTTGGTCTTCAAGACTATCTTCAAAAATACCGTTATGAAAAGTAGCTCCAGCTTTTAAAGTTTTTCCGTCTCCTTCAAAACCAATGTCGTAAGGACTTTTGTAGTCAACATTGTTTCCGTCAACTTCCATGTCTTCCATCTGTTCACTAGTTTCTAATCCGGGAGTTGGATTAGCAGTGTCAAGATGTGCAAAATTAGTTTCGCCTTCAGCTATTTTAGTTTCCGCAATTCCTATCGGAAATTTGCCTGTACCAAATATAACATCAACTAACTGTCCAAAGGCAGCTAGTACTTTAGTTTTAGTAACTTTTACAAATACTCTAGATTTTTCAGACTCTCTAAACTTAACACTTTTAGAGTATAAGCCTCTATAGTTTTCATAAGCTTTGAGCCATCTTGTTTCATCAGTTTGTCTAGCTTCTTCAGCCTGTGCAAACCTACCTTTAATTATTCCGATAAGGTTTCGTTGTTGGTCTTCTTCTAAAGTTAGTTTAACTCCAGACTCGCCTTCTACTTCTTCGTAGATACTATTAGCGTTTAAAAATGTATTTTCGTTGTCTGCCATATTTTAATAACCAAATGTTGAATCTACAGGTCTATACATTTCTCTTTTTAAACCTCTAATTCTTTCTAACGGGCTTTCCATTCTAGGTCTGCTCATTATCATATATCTTAACGCGTCATATGCGTGGTCAGAAGCATGTGTATCCACATCTTCCGGATTTGTTTTAGACAACGGTATAGACTGTAACTCTCTTATTAAGTTAGGACATGTATTAAATATCTGTAACTTAGGTCTTCCGTTCTCTCTAATCTTTAAATACTCGTGTAATTGTATCTTACCTTGTATTCTATTCTTATCTGCTCGTCTTAACTTATGACCAGCTTTAATTAAACTCTCTCCTACAGTTGGACCAGTTGTTCCTGTTCTTGCCCATGCAGCGGTATCCAAGACACCATTCACTGAGAAAGGGTCTTCGGACTCCATATCAGTTATTATAGCACCTAATTCTTCACCTGTCAAGCCTTTTTTATATAATTCTCTATATATTATTAAAGTATTATCATTTACATCCATTATTCCCCATAAGCAACAAGACTCTGCGGCATATCCGTAGTCAACTGCTTTTACTCTTTCCCAATGTATCGGAAGTTCAAAAGGAGTAATAACATGCTTACTAGGTTCAAATTCTGTAAATGCAGCTCCTTCAGCAACATCCCAGTTACCTTCAAGAAGTTGTTGTCTTTGAGTTGGCGGTAAAGATTTAAGCATCTGCTCATACACACCATCTTCTGAAAGATAGGGGTTGTCAGCTAATTTAGCAGGAATAAACTTACGAGTTAAACCATCCTTACCTAAAAAACTTTTGTTGTGGTCTGCAACTTCTATATATCTTTTCTTTACCCAGTGCGAACCAACACCACCGGGGTTTGCTGTGCATCGTAAGTATGTTTGTATTTCTGGGTCTGTTGTTCTTAAACGTGAAGCAAGATAGTTCCAACTAAACTCTGTAGGTAAATGAGTAATCTCATCAAAACCTATCCAACTATATGCTTGTCCTTGATATCTGTATACATCTGCATCTCTTTCTAGGAAACCAAACTCTACCTTTGCACCGCTAGGAAAGTTCCAAAGTTTTTCTACTTCTCTAAACTTAGCACCGGGGAATGCTTGTGGATATAATTCACGAGATTTATCTATCATCTCCCTTAGTTCCGGCATAGACCTTCTTAGTATTAAAGCTCTGTGTGCTTTTTTATGAGCATATCTAAGTGGGTCAACTATCATTGCATATGATTTACCACCACCTGCAGCTCCGCCATATAACACATCTTTTTCACCAGCAGCTAAAAAGTCTGTTTGTGGACCTTCATTAGCATGAAAGAATACGTGATGATTGTCAAGTTTTTCTTGTACAGCTTTAGGAAGTTTATTTAAATCTTCATCCGTAACAATACCTTCTTTAGTATTATCAAGCTTTTCAAGAGTTGTTTTTTGTTTTTTGAATGACTTCTTAGCGTTGTTGAGCTTTTGCTCTAGCTTTTGAATATTCTTTTGTTTACGCGAAATAGTTCTACGAGCTTTAGACTCAGCATCGTTTTTAGGACGACCACCTTTTTTACGAGGAGTACCGTCTTTTTTTGTTACAAAATTGCCTTCGCTATCTTGCAAGTAAAGATGTGGATTTAATTCCCAATCTTTCGCTTCGTAATCCATACTTTTTATCTATATGTTTTTTTAGCCCCGGAGCAGACATTCGTCTGTCCGTCTTGTATTCTAACCAATCACATGCTGCTTGTAATGATATTTCTTCGTTGACTACCATATTCTCTGCAACCTGTAATGCTTCTAACTCAGGCTCTATTGGTTTTAGGAAGCTACTTGCTTCGTTATCTAACTCATACCCAAAAGGTATGGTAGATGTAGTTCTTTTTATATATCCTTCTTGTAACATATTACCTGTACTTAGCAGTTTTCTTGGCTATTTTCTTAGGTTGAGCTACGTGTTGCTTTCCTGCTGCTGTGCCTTTTCTTTTAGCTGCTGTTGTTTTAGCATATTCTTTACTTGATAATGCCTTAATCGCCTTCTTCGGGAGATATCGTTCCCCCGTCTTAGCTGACGGTTTACCACTTTTTGTGCTCCACTTCTGGCTTGTCCAATTATCTAGACTTTTTTGTGGTGCTTTTTTTCTTGACTGGGGCTTTTTTCTTATCATTTGTTTTTTTTACTTTGGTTGGTGTTAAACATTTTTTAAAAAGGTTTGAGTAACATTTCTTTCCTTTTTCCATTATTTTAATCATAAATTGTTTCATTACTTGTAGCCACCTCCAGCGGCTTTATATGCTTTTGCAAGGAGCTGGGCTTTTCGAGCTGACCACTGACCGGCTTTACCGCCTTTTGTTCCAGCTTTAATCCTCTCGAAAAGTCTCTTACGCATAGTTGGCTTGGTATAGTTACCAGCTTTGTTCACGGTTGATTTACTTTTTGTTTTCTTTTTTGTTGCCATCTTTTTTTCCAAATATTAAATCCCAATTATCTTGGTATTGTTTTGAGCTTGTGTTAATTCTAGGTCTTGCACCCTTACCACCATCGCTTTTACCATAAATACTTTTTCTAAAGGTTACTTGACTGCCTTCGTCATTTCCTATTTGTCTACCCACAACTTACCATTTAACCTTATTAGCCCAGTACGCTGCTGACATTTTTCCTTTAGCTATATTCTTACCGTGTCTTGCTTTAAAAGACTTTCTCTTTGCTTTCATTCTATCTGATTCACCTGATTTAGGCTTACCAGCTGTGGACGCACCTTGCTCACCGAACCTAATCATTTTAATAGTGCTGCCTTCCTTGGCTAACACTACATGTGATTTAGTAGGATGTTTCGGAGTTCTTTTAGGTTTGTTATAACCTGAGAATCTTTCTCCTCTATATTCAATGCTCATTAGTGTACCGTCCTTTCTTTTATTATTTCTTCGTGTTGTAGTTCTTGTATCTCTCCAATTACAAACAACCCGTGTTCTATTGCTATTCTACTAGCTTGTATCATTGTATCAGCTTTAATGTATGGTCCTATAAGAATACCGGGGACATTATCTATGTACTCAGTTATCCAAATTTTCATATTGTGCATCTTCTGCTTCTATATCAATAGTATGCTTTTCTGGTAGTATAAAGATACCACCGCTAACACTATGATTAATGTCTAGCTTATCTGTTTTAACAACACCAGCCCTATCTAGTATCGTCTGTGCAGCTTGTAACTTATTGTTAGCTTGGGGAACAGGCTTATCTGATTTCATAATCTGTATAAGCTTGAATGCTGCTGTAGGGGCTTCCCTCGCAAGTACGTCTGAGGCTAAATCTACTACTTCGTGTTTTAATGATTTTAATATTTGATAGTGATTGCCTGAATATCCTGCAAGTTCGGCTGACTTTTTGAAGTCTCCTCCAGTCTCAACGAGGTTATTTAAGAATGTTTCTTGTTTCTCGGTAAGGTTTCGTTTCTTTTCTGGTAGATAACTCATGCTTCTATTATAAGAACTATTTACTAGTTTGTCAAGTACTTTGTAAACTTTAAAAGTATTTTAGAAATGCCTTGACAAATAGTGAAAGGGGGTGTATAATAAAGTTGTAAACGTCCCCCGGTTCAACACCTACATAACCCACGCAAACCTCTACTAAAACTAGGGGTTTTTTTATGTCTAAAAGCTTATGAAGTTTTGGGAGTACGCGGCTAACTGGTTTATAACCATATTGGCTAGAAATGTATGTGTTTTATATATATACCACCCCACCCCCCCTGTGCATCCTGCCTCCCCCTACTTGCCAAGGCTTCAAAAGTTATCCACAGGATATCAACAACTTACAAAACCTAGCACACTTTAAAAGACTTTACTAGCTTTATCGTATGCGGAATATATATATAAAAACTATACAAACTTTAAAAGATTTCATACGCCCTTTATCAAGTTTATCTAGTTTATGGAGTTATCAAATTAATTTAATACGTTGTTAGTATAAAAAAACTTCATAAACTTTTAACACTTCTATTGATTTTTAACTCTGTATCGTTTAAACTTACCCTTGTAATTAATTAAAAAGCTTAACAGCGAGGTAAATAAAAATGGAAACATTACAAATAGAAAACAAAGTGACTAGGGAAAACTGGCTCATCATGGCAACATCAAAGCTAAATGATGGGGTGTTTAAACAATGCGGTTATGAAGTCCCGCAAGATGTAAAAGTCTCTTGTGGATTTCCTGCAAGTGGTGGGCGAACTGGTGCAAAGCATCAAGCAATTGGAACGTGCCACAATAGAGCAAGTTCTAAAGCTGGAGTAAATGAAGTTTATATATCACCAACACAAGACGATAGCATTAGGGTGTTAGATGTTTTAACGCATGAGCTAATACACGCCATTGATGATTGTATAAGTGGGCATAAGGGATTATTTAGAACTATCGCGGTTGATGTTGGGTTAGAGGGTAAGATGACAAGCACCCACGCGGGGAAAGAGTTGACGGCAAAGCTTGAAAAGATTGTCAAAGAACTGGGAGAATATCCACACGCGGAAGTATCAACAGCCAACAAGAAGAAGCAAGGCACTAGGAATATAAAGGTTGAATGTTCAAACTGTGGGTTTGGTTGGAGAGCATCCCAGACCATGATTGATAGAATGAATAATGCAATCTGTAATAGTTGCGGTAATGATACGCTGACAACGGTTGCATAAACTAAAACTAATCCCCTAAGTTTTGACCCCCTTAATCGGGGGTTTTTTTTGTCTGTTAAAATGTAAAATCTTACTACGTTTAAACGCACTACCATTTTAAACGCTTTTAAATCTCTATCACTTGCTAAACTTGACACACACCACAACGCACAGAGAGGACGCACAAAGCATTATAATTAATCTGATAGTAAGGCTTAGACCACTCACACAAAACGCAACACAGAGCATTTAAGATGCTGTATATTTGTACAGTAGTTTAGTTGAATTAATTTTTTTAAACTATTGACATTGATTTAATAAAATGTTAGAGAAAATATTAAATAACATGATTAATTTAAAAAAGCAATAGTTAAAGTATACAAATATTATATATAAAATAAATATACTTTAGTTAAAAAAAGACTTGTATTTATTTTTTGATGTGTCATAGTAAGCATATGAAAACATTAAACAGAAAACAAAAAAGACAAGCAGTTAAACAGGAAAAAAGAACAGCACGTTTAAACGCAGTAAAAGAAACTAGAGAATTTAATATTCACTTAGGTTCTAAAATGATTTCAGTTTGTCCATCGAGGGGCTTGATTAATTTAGAGAACCAAGGTAGACTACACTTATTAAATGAGATACTGGAGAGAAGAAGGCAGACTGTTTAAACGCTTTCAAACATTTGCGAAAACCTGACACAGGCAGAGTAGCAAAACGAAAAGAATTAGGGTACGCTATGGCGTAAATTAATAACACATAATAAATATATACAGGAGTAAAAACATTATGATGAAAGAAAAAGAATTAAAACTTTTAACGGGGTTAGTTGAATATCACAGAACCAATTTAAGATATTGGAATAGTAAAAATGAGATTGACTATGATAAGACTGAGGCTTATAATAGTTTTTTAGATTTGGACGAGTGGCTAACCGTCAGAGGACACATAGAGAAAGAAGATGATTTATTAATAATTCTAAGTAATTTAGATAACTAAAAGGAGAAAAAAAATGAAAGTAGAAAACATGACAAGTGCGAGAGGAAATAAAGTTGCTAATCAATTTTTAGTGACAGATGATAAAGGAGACGAGTATTTTCAAAGCTATAGAAGTATGATAGCTAAAAAATCGCAGGGTAAAATATACCTTGATGAATATTACTGGGACTATTCAACGACCACAGGAAAATATAGAAATGATTTTCTAGGTGAGGGCATAGCCGACACACGTAAGAAGATAGAGACAGGCGAATATATATTAACAGACTTAAATTCTTAGGAGGTTTAAACGCTATGGACATATTTAAAAACGCTGACTTTCTGAACGATAAAGAAAAGATAAATGATTTTTATATTTTATCTAAAGAAGAATTTTTAAAATCATATTCTTATTTAACCGAGCAAGAGTATGACAACACGAAAGAGAGGACAGAGACATGATAACATTTACAGGTTATATGATGGGATTGTTTTTTATACTAGCATTAATAGTGGTGCTAATTTTTGAAGGCACAATAGACAGGTGAAAACTTGCACCGTTTGTAAGGAGACAAAGGCTCTGGACTTATTCCCAACAAGGAAATCAGGCAACGGAGAGACGTACCACAGAGGACAATGTAGAGACTGCTATAACAGAAGCAGGAGAGAAAACAAAGATTATAGTATGAGGCATTGGCTTACTAATATAAAGAGCAGAGCAAAGGACAAGGGGCTAGAGTTTGATTTAGATTTAGAATGGTTATATGATAACCTTCCAAAGAAATGCCCCGTCTATAAATTTAAATTAGAGTTTGGCTCTAAGGACTGGAACAATTCGCCAAGTTGTGATAGAATTATAAACGAGGTTGGCTACTTAAAAAGCAACTGCGTTGTAGTATCGCAGAGGGCTAATTGTTTAAAGAGTGACTCATCTTTAGACGACTTAGAAAGACTGGTAAAGTTTTATCGCAAGTCGTTTAAACAAGTTGAAGAAAATTGTTGACACCAATTAAAAAGTGTGGTAAGGTAATTATAATTTAACAACAACAGGAGTAATACACATGTTAAAAATATACGAAGATAGGTACACACCAAAGAAAAAGTTTAGACATATCAATGTCTTAGGTTTTAAATTTAGAGTGAAGACTTACACGAGAGACCGTTTAAACAAGTACAATATCTATACAGATAATCAAGGACTTGGCTTGAACTTTATGAAATTAAATGTTAAGGTATACAGATAAACTATAGGAGAAACTATGAAAGAATTATTAGAAGATATACAAAGCACACTTCAACACATTGTAGATAGTGATGCGTGGGATATGTTAGAAGGTTCAAGTGCTGAGACTTTGATTGGAACTATAGACGAGAAGTTAGAGGAGCTAGACAATGAGTAGAGTATTTAATTCATATTACTTTGCAAAGCTAGACGTGAAGAACGCACTAGAAAAAGCAGGGTTGCTTACAGGATTATTGAATGAGGTATACAAAGAGCAGGGCTTAGATACCATAGGATATATCGTTAAGAAAAACATTCAAGGAGGCTTGACCATGTGGTTCA
>Ga0209634_1003410_pt1 | contig 10735 bp, 13 predicted proteins | sample LinPmetageLP40_FD_184043 | JGI IMG/M metagenome (GOLD analysis project Ga0209634, IMG submission 184043) | Marine viral communities from the Pacific Ocean - LP-40 (SPAdes) (version 2) | ecosystem: Environmental > Aquatic > Marine > Oceanic | place: Pacific Ocean | collected 2010-08-26 | reverse complement strand
CGATAAGCTCAGTTTAGTAGCTGATGTTGAGCTAGGGGGTAACGGCGATGAAGACTATAAGGCCGGTCATTTAAGTGTTGAATACACCTTCCACTAGTCTGGCTAGGTGTTTGTATGGATAGACATTTGTATGGTAATACATAATTTGGTTACTAACCCGGGCAGCAATGCATAAATCAATATATGGCATTTTACTTATCGGCCGTCAAACTCAAAAGGTGCCTTCATGAGATATTTATGTATTATATTGATAATTTTATTTTTATCAGGATGTTCTTCTTTTAAAGATATTACCAATCCATTAGAGAAAAAAATACTAAAGACAAATCTAAGTAGCACCAACCTAGAACCAATAAAGAAAATTGATACAGAACTTTATTTTTACAGGCCAAAAAGCTTTTTAACCATAGGGCAAAGAGTTGAGCTTCATTTTAATGGCAAAAAAACTGGGACCCTTGGTCACAATAAAGGATTACACCATAAGACTAAAACAGGTACGCATAATATAGCTACGAAAGTTGGTTTAAGCCCCGGCCTTCCTGTGACGGGTCTAGGTGGGGCATGTAAGTTTTCCAAAGATTTCCTATTCACTAAACCTAAACATTATTTTGTAATTAAGTATCGTATGGGCTTGCTTTGTGGTGAGCATAGAATACTAGAATTAGAAGAAGAGGATTATAAAAAATTAATGTAATTTACTGATTTATTTATTCCACCAACTTCATCAATTTTATATGTGTGAGCCTACTATAAATACGAACAAAGTAGTTTAAACCCCCCGCCCCCTATTCTGCTATCCAAGAATATTTGATTACAGAAAATCTCTGAGAGTTAAGAGGTATTAATAATAACCGTATCTACAAGTGTACTTACGAATACACTATATCTAATAGTAAATGAATACACTTCAAGCCTTATATCTTGGTAGTTAATCTGGTTAACTTCTTAAGTCTAGATATGTAAATACACCAGAGGTATAGTATTAACACCTACACCAAAAATGGAGAATGTAGATAATGAAACTAGGATATAAAAGAGTTAGTAGCGTAGAACAGAACACAGCTCGTCAGTTAGATGGTATAGAAGTAGATAAGATTTATGAGGACAAGTGCAGTGGTAGTAATACTAACAGACCTGAACTTCAACGCTTGCTAGATAGTATGCGAGAAGGTGATACCGTTATCGTACATGATATTAGTAGGCTAGCTAGAAACCTTACAGACTTGCTTCAGTTGATTGAGCTTATTAATAGTAGAGGTTGTGAGCTTAAGTTTATTAAAGAAGCCATAACTTATAATAGAGAGGATAAGAACCAGAAGCTGATGCTTTCAATCATGGGTGCTGTTGCTACGTTTGAACGTGACATGATAAGGGAGAGGCAAGCAGAAGGAATAGCGATAGCAAAAGCTAATGGAATTTATCTAAACAGAAAGCAGTCTAAAGCTATAGATAAAGAAGGCATAGTAAAGGCTATTAATGAAGGAATGTCAGTTAGGAAAACAGCTAATAAGTTTAATGTTTCACCTTCAACTGTTAGTAGGATTAAGAAACAAGTTGCTTAAAATGGGAGTAAAAATGGGAGTAAGATGGTCTTAGAAGTACAGTATATATAACTTTCAATAACTTAAGTCCATATGTCATCGTCTCCCTGTCTCTCCGCCATTTTATATTAACCCCATTAAGTTTGATTGTACTGTTGAGTTTGTGTTTGGCTGTTATATCACTCACTCATTGTTGCTGCATTGTTAATGCATTTATGATGGACGACTTACTGATTGTTCCTGCGAAATTTTGCTGTATTAAGGATGTAGTAAATTCATGAAATAATCCACTATTCCATCCGTCCCCAGTCTCAACTGCTGCTGACGATTCTGGAACGAAGTAAGTACTAAATCCACGCTGGTTCATCCCAAACATTCCGACTCTTCTTCCGATGATGCACATATTAGAATGAAAGCCTAAATAGATAAGGTTCTTAATTCCGTTCTCTTGCAACTCATATTCAAAATTTTCAACATTACCGTTAGTGTGGTAGCGTTTTAATACACTTCCTTCTTCAATCATTGTCTCAAGTTCATCATATAATTCTTCACTATATCCGACATTTGTGTCTCCGTTAGTAAATGCATACTGAAGAAAATCCTTTTCACTGAAAGCTTGTACTAATGGAAGGATAGAATTACGGTAGATGGGTGCATACTGTGTATTAAGAAATTCTGTCCCGCTGTCAGCCCATGCGTCCATGATGATAATTGCAGTATCTGATGTTGAGAATTGCTTTGAGAATTCGTATTGCCTGTCATCTACAGCATAAAACACGTCATCTTCGCTAGAGCGGCTATCATCGATTACAAGCCCACCATTTTCATTGAGTTCGAAATAACTTAGTTTTACAACAGTAAATTTATAGGCTTTATCGACGAGCTTTTGTCTGAAGTCATCATCTAGCTTCGCATAACTGGGGAGTGCTAGTAGAGATAGTATTAGTAGTGGTGTGAGGAATTTTTTCATGATTTTAGACTTGTCCCTTTATGGTTTTGTTACAGATATATCAAAAGAACGAGCATTTTTATAATATGCATTATTGTTAGCATTTCAAGTTATTTTGAAGTCACCTCCAGTCTTTGCACCCATATCTATTGAACAGGTTGACTGAACACCCATGCTGTCTCCATCTGAATAAAACATATTAATATATATTATCTTAGTCCCTAATGATTGATTATTCCTATTCGCCCACCTACCAGAATAAAAATAACCAAACACACAGCTAACGTCTTTTACGACTAATCCAGCTATAATCGCAACAAGCTCGGCAACACGATCTGATTTGGAAGCGCGCATCTAGAAGTCATATTGATTAACTATTAGACTGCGGTTGGCATGCTTCCAAAGCTGCGTAAATTTTACCGGCTCGGTCAAACAGCGAATAAAGCTCCTTTAATTGATTCTCAAAAATATCAACTAAGCTATCTATTTCTGCCAAATTAATAATATTTTCAAAATCTATGACTAAATCGTTCACGACCAGTCTTTCATGTTGAAAAAAATCAAACTGGCTTTTTATATCTTCTATAAAACGCCTAAAATTTTCAATATCGGACTTGTCTGAAAACAACGGACGATTCTCAGAAAATATTGTGCAAGCCTCTCTATATCTTCGAAGAGTGTCGTCTTTCAACTGTTCAAGATTCCGAATCTCGTCTCGAAAATAAATGAATTTTTTCTTCTTTTCAATCAGTTTTGCTTCTACCGGAGTTTTTGGCGCCTTAGATGGAGTCTGCAATTCAAAAAATGGAATTTCTTCTTCTGAATTATTATTGTTATGTAAATCATCTGGTTTGCGTGGTTCCGTTGAGCGCCGATTCATCTCCTCTAAAATAATTTCTTCGAGGTTTGCAATGAATGCTCGGTATCCAAACTTCTCGGAAGCAACGAGATGATCGTATGTGCGTGTAGCCATCGCCTCAAGTTCGTCAATCTGTTCGAGTTGATCAAGAACGTCGTCAACATTTGAAAAATCCTTTTCCAACGAAATATAGTGCACACCTGACTCTATTAACCCAGAATACTCGCCTTTAAAAAGAACCATCGGTGTTCTCTTCAGTGCACAGTCAAAAATGCGAGAAGAAATCTGCCCCATCGATATTTCTGAATCACGTTGCGCTACAATCGGCAAAAACTCTGAGTAAGATGGCTTGCGCCCCATTCGGGTAGCCATATCCATATACTGGCTTTCTAAGGAGCCATCGAAGTCGAACACGTTCGAGCCGGATTCCGATCCAAGCATCGCACGACATGAACCAACAAAATCAAACCACCTCGCACCGTAAATGCGACTTTTTTCATCCATTGAAATATCATGCGGTATTCCCCTGTGCACACATATCTCCTTAAACCGTCGGCCAATCTCGTATTTATCGAATCCAAGTTGACCATATATCCCACCAATGTCTCGCCCTCTATAACCAACGACAATTGAGCGATCCTGAATCGGTTTACATTTAGTCGCGGACTCTCCAATTGGATCAGACGCGTAGCCTGTTAATACGGTTTCGAACCGAATTTCTGGGAAATCAATTTGTGGATACACATATCGTAATGAATGCTGAGGAACGCATGTCAAAATAATATCAAAACCTATATATTTGATCGCATTTTTGAGTACATTTGTTCGATTGTATTCATCTTGTACGGAAAGTATCTTTAGGCCATCGAAGCCCCGTAGTTTCTCGATAAAATCTGCTGTGACATAGCCATCAAAACACAATCTCGCACAATAGCTTTGAATGACTACATCATAACTATTCAGAGATACGTTTATTTTCCAGCCATTCGTAACATGTAGATACTCAACATCTGCATCGAAATACTGCTTGAAAGAATTTAGGTATGCGAGCGTTCCTTGATTAAAGGTGTCATCCATTGAATAAGCCACAAGAATGCGTAATTTCATACATCACGTCTCGGTTAAGAACATAGTGCTTATTATTGACCTTTAATTACTTTGCACCAAATCACTTCTATTTGCAATGGACAATTATTTGAACTCATCCCTTGCCAATATTGCTAGGTTTGAACAAGACATGATTAAGGAAAGACAAGCTGAAGGAATAGCGATAGCAAAAGCTTAAGGTATTTATCTAAACAGAAAGCAGTCCAAAGCTATAGATAAAGAAGGCATAGTTGAGGCTATCAGTGAGGGAATGTCAGTTAGGAAAATTGCTAATAAGTTTAATGTAGCACCTTCAACAGTTAGTAGGATAAAGAAACAAGTTGCTTGAAATGTAAGTAGAATGGTTTTAAATGCACAGAATACATGGGTTTCAATAAATTAAGTCCATATGTCATCGTCTCCCTGTCTCTCCGCCAATTTTTTTAAGCTATATTATTCAGGAGTTTCAATGCTCCGATTATATTAAAAATGGAATGAGGTAAGCAAAAGTAAACCCAGTGATAAATAGTCCTACTGAAGAAAAATAGATGAATAACGATAGTCTTTTTGCTTTAGTACACGCAGCCGCTTTTTTTTCGTCTAGAGGGCATGGTAAGTTTCTAGTTCGATATTGCAAAATCCCAGTAACCACAAGAACTATAAAAGCACCAAAAAATATCTGAGTTTTGTAAATTGAAATAATCACGAGTTGTGGAAATGTTGAAATAAGGGAACCTAGTGTTGCCCCAGCGCCAATTGAAACAAGTAACGCAGGTAATGCGCAGCAAATAATAGTACCGCTACTAGCAAATAAAGCTAGGTAGTCTACTATCTTATTACTCATTCTCGATCCTAATTTGATTTACAGTGCTAGGAAAAATTTCTATTTTTCGAACGTCATAACCAGCGTCATTAATAACTTCTGTAATAAATTTATCATCAAGTCCATCTTTTGATTCTATTGCTACAAAGTAATTTTCTAGACTAACAAAAACATCATCAACATTATCAGTCGCTTTAAAGTTCTTCTCTATACCCTGTGCACAAAAAGCACATACCATACCTAGTACTTCAATTTTTTGAGTCAACCCATAACTTTGTCCACTTAAAGATATTATGACTATAAGTAATATCATTTTCTTCATTAATTATCCTCCTAAAATGTATACATGAAATGAAAGGCTGCATCTCCATCTGTCGATACTCCAGCATCCATAAATATTGATTTATTAATCAACCTAAGTGTAGGCGTATATTTAATTTCATTATTCAGATTATTGATATTTTTTGTTTTTAATATTAACCAGGGTTGGATTTCAGTATACCCAGCTTCATAGAAAGAAAAGCCACCTTCAATTTTAGTAGTATCAAAGTTCTCATGCCCAGCTCTTAAGATTTGATGAGAAATCATTCCATATATTCTTTTAGTTTCGTAATCAAATTGTAAGGTTGGGCTCAAATATATATGGTGCTCCTTCGTATTATTTTTTTTTATATCTATGAAACCTGCCCCAGTGAATAGCCACAAATTTGCCTGTGATATAGCAGAGTTTATTCTCATTAATTTTCTTAGATAAAATATTTCTTTTGATATTGTGTCATAGCCGTTGCCCTTTGCTCTAATAGCTTTTGCACCAAATGAATCTTTAATCGAAGAGGCATAACTAGACTCGATACTAAAGTAATCTTTACTAACCTGACTCATGCTAGTTGTTGATCCCTTGAAGCTCATTGGTGCTGCATGTATAACAGATTGGTATGTTACTAACAAAAAAACAAAAATCAGATGACATTTATTCATGTATTTCGCTACTTACATACGTAGCACTTTTCCGCTTGTATAGATTTGTCAGCTCTCGAATTTTTTCTTTTTGACTATTGCTATCATTTGACTGGAAGGCCAGCGTAACACAGGACTCAAGGTGCTTTTGAAGCATAGTTGTTTCGATAGACTGACAAGCTGAACCGACTGCTCTTAATTGCATAATAATTTCAGGGCAATACCTGCCCTCTTCGATCATTTTTTTTATACCACCTAGCTGACCTATAGCTCTGTTAATCCTTGGAATTAGCTTACTGTAATCAGGATGTTTAGATTCGCAGCAATCCTCCATTATTTTCCCCTTAATTAAAATTAAATAAATATACCCTCATAGGGTATATTTAGCAACAATATAATCACAGTAAAAGGGATTGTTCACTTCAATAGCTCAACTTCGCTAAATATGTGTTTCCTATGACAAACTTAATCTTTTATACTTTTTAGATGAAAAATATTATTTCGTTAATTGTGCTTTTGATCATCATCACCTCTTCATCTTTCTCATATGGCGAATGGAGTAAAGTGGCCGAAAGTAGTAGCAGTGGTAATGTTATTTATATAGACCTTGCTAGGATTGAAAAAATTAAAAATTTTATCTATTACTTTTCATTAACAGATTATAAAAAACCAGTTTTTGGAGACCTATCTGTAATTGTCCATTATCAAGTAGATTGCAAACATTCGAGAGAAAGAGGTTTAAATTGGGTTTTCTACAAACGTCAAATGGGACAAGGAAGAGGTGTCTCTGAGAGCAGTTATGATAAAGAATGGTCGTACCCTTCTGATCATGGCTCTTCATCTTCTAGAGGGATTGTTCTAAAAAAGGTTTGTGAAAAATTTCTTTAATAACAGTTGTAATAGTTGCAATACTCGTTAGTGAACTAAATGTTCTTTTATAAAACTATTCCAATTGGTAATTAAGTTAAATGAGTAAAGGAGATCAAATTACATTTGAGGATATTATTTTAGCAAAGCCCTCTGAGACCTTACTTAATGAAATTACAGAAGATCTAATGAAGGATGGATTTAATTGTTATAGGACACTTCATGCCAATCTTCCTTTAAAATCAAAATATACAAGAGCGACCTTGTTATTTCATTATGGCAACCCTCATCATGATCCATTACTATTAAATTTTATAGCTAAAATTCGTCACTTTCGTGAAAAAGTTAACTAAAAAAAATAGTGTTAAAAGTATGAATGATATAGCAATACATTGGTTTCGGCAGGATTTACGACTTTCAGATAACCCTTCACTAATTGAAGCTACAAAGCATAATAACGTGCTTCCAATTTATATTCTTGATGATAAAAATGCTGATAATTTTGAAATGGGAGCTACTAGTAAATGGTGGCTTGAATCATCACTTAGATCATTAAATAACTCTCTTGGTGGTAAGCTGTCAATATACAAAGGTAACCCCATCGATATACTTAAAGATATTATTTTTCGGCTTGATATTGATGCTGTTTATTGGAATCGTTGCTATGAGCCATGGAGAATCAATCGCGATAAAAAAATAAAAGAATACCTTGGTACGCAGAATATAAAAACAGCTAGCTTCAATGGCTCGTTACTTTGGGAGCCATGGGACATTAAAAACAGCTCAGATAGGCCATATGGCGTATTTACCCCTTTTTATAAAAAGGGGTGCTTACAGGCAGATCAGCCACGAAAGCCATTGATAACACCAAAAAAGCAACAATATATCTTTGATTCAAAAAAATCTATGCAACTCCATAATTTAGATCTTCTACCTGATTACCCATGGTACAAAAAATTAAGAAAACACTGGTTAATTGGCGAGCAAGGCGCATCTCTATGTCTAGATAACTTTATAAAAGAAAACTTATCTTATTACAAAAAGGGTAGAAATATACCTTCAAAACCATATATTTCGAGAATTTCTCCACATTTACATTTTGGAGAAATATCACCAAATCAAGTTTGGTACAGAATTCGTAATGAAAAAAATGACGAGAATAGCGATCACTTTTGTAGTGAACTAGGTTGGCGGGAATTTTCCTATAATCAGCTTTTTTATCACCCTGATCTGCCAACAAAAAATCTACAATCTAAATTTGATAAATTTCCATGGGTTGTTAACGACAAACATCTAGAAGCATGGAAAAAAGGACAAACTGGCATTCCAATGGTTGATGCGGGTATGCGTGAATTATGGGAGACCGGCTATATGCACAATCGTTCTAGAATGATAGTAGGGTCATTCTTAGTGAAAAATCTTCGCATCCACTGGAACTATGGAGAGCGATGGTTTTGGGATACTTTAGTTGATGCTGATCTTGCAAATAATAGTGCGAGTTGGCAATGGGTAAGTGGAAGTGGCTCTGATGCTGCCCCTTATTTTCGAATATTTAACCCAGTAGTACAGGGCCAAAAATTTGATACAGATGGAGAATATATTAGGCGTTATATTCCTGAAATATCTTTATTGCCCAATGAATATCTATCTAATCCTTGGGATGCCCCAGAATCGATATTAAAGGAAGCAAAAGTAACTCTTGGTCGGAATTACCCTGAACCTATAATTGATCTAAAAGTATCACGCGAAGAGGCTCTTGTTGCATTTAAAGGGATTTCACCTCCATCGCTGTAAGTAAGTCTAACCACCCTACCCTTTTGTCGCTATAATAATAAAAATTTGAAAATTTATTTGTGTAACTTTTAATGAAAATACCTAAATTAATAAAGCCACTGATAGAAGATGGGCTAATAAGTGAAGTTATTCAATCTATTATGAGCGGCAAAGAGGCTTCTTTATATGTAGTAAGATGTGGGACGAAGATAAGATGCGCAAAAGTTTACAAAGAGGTTAACAATCGAAGTTTCAAAAAATCTGCCCAGTATCAAGAAGGGAGAAAAGTAAAAAATAGCCGTCGTGCTAGAGCAATCCAGAAAGGCTCAAAGTACGGGAAACAACAACAAGAGGAAACTTGGCAGAATGCAGAATTGTTAGCACTTCGTCGAGTTGGGGAATCTGGAGTTAGGGTGCCTGAAACTTTTGGTTATTTCGATGGCATCTTACTAATGGAACTAATAACTAACGAGCAAGGTCATGTTGCATCTAGACTTGCTGACATATCTATGTCAAAAGAGACTGCTCTTTTTGAATATAATATAGTTATAAGATATATAGTATATATGCTTTGTGCAGGTATCATTCATGGAGATCTATCAGAATTTAATGTACTAGCTGGAGCAGATGGATTAGTTATTATTGACTTACCGCAAGCAGTTGATGCCTCCTCAAATAACAATGCTGAATCAATGTTAAAAAGAGATGTGGATAATATAACGCAATATTTTTCAAATTTTGCACCAGAACTTATTAATACTAGATACGGCGATGAAATATGGAGTCTTTATGTAGAGGGTAACCTGCAACCAGATATTGCTTTAAGTGGTATATATAACGAGCCTAATAAGACTACAAATATTGATACTGTGATGCTCGAAATAAAAGCTACTATTGCAGAAGAAGAAGCTCGTCTTGCCAGAGCCAATGAGGCTGAATAAAAACAATCCTGCTGAACTTAATTTAACTCGACCATATCAAAACAATTCCCTATAGTGCTGTCCCCATGACGTCAAAATAAAAAAATTTGATTTAACCACTCTCCAACATAAGGTGCTCAATTGATTACTGCTGCTAATATAACTATGCAATTTGGTTCTAAACCTTTATTTGAAAATATTTCTGTAAAATTTGGTCATGGTAACCGTTATGGACTAATTGGAGCGAATGGTTCGGGCAAATCTACTCTAATGAAAATACTTGATGGAAGTTTACAGCCAACTGCAGGTAATATTTCTCTTAGTCCTAATGAACGCATAGGTGTTCTAAATCAAAATCAGTTCGCTTTTGAAAACCATACTGCAATAAATACAGTAATAATGGGTCATACAGAATTATGGTCAGTTAAGCAGGAAAGGGAACGTATATATTCTCTTCCAGAAATGTCAGAAATTGATGGGATGAAGGTAGCGGACTTAGAAATACGCTTTGCAGAACTTGATGGCTATAGTGCTGAAAGCCGTGCAGGTGAAATACTTATAGGCGCAGGGATAGAGGAAGAGTTACATTTTTGCGAGATGTCTGAGATACCACCTGGGTGGAAGCTAAGAGTTTTACTTGCACAAGCAATTTTCTCAGACCCTGATATTTTATTATTAGATGAGCCAACCAATAATCTTGATATAAGCACTATAAGATGGCTGGAAACGCTTCTTAATGAAAGAAAAAGTACTATGATTATAGTCTCACATGATCGTCATTTTTTAAATACTGTATGTACTCATATGGCAGATATTGATTACGGCGAGTTAAGAGTTTACCCCGGAAACTATGATGATTTTATGCTAGCCTCGACTCAAGCTAGAGAACTTCTTTACTCGGAAAATGCAAAAAAATCAGCTCAAATTGCTGATCTTCAACAGTTTGTCAGTCGCTTTTCA
>Ga0209634_1003407_pt1 | contig 10737 bp, 15 predicted proteins | sample LinPmetageLP40_FD_184043 | JGI IMG/M metagenome (GOLD analysis project Ga0209634, IMG submission 184043) | Marine viral communities from the Pacific Ocean - LP-40 (SPAdes) (version 2) | ecosystem: Environmental > Aquatic > Marine > Oceanic | place: Pacific Ocean | collected 2010-08-26 | reverse complement strand
TGGAAACTATCACCCTCCGCTCTAAAGAACAAGCTGAGCCATGTCACCACGAAAAAGTAGGAGACAGATATGTTGTGTATAGAACACGAGATAGAAAAGTAATGAAAGCAATTAATTACTATAGACCCGATTTAAAACAATTTTTCACAAACGAAGAGTTAAAGAATGTATAAAAAGGCATTTGCTAGACGTCTTAAAGATAACAAGTTTTTAGTACATTTATGGGAAGATTCGGGTTATTCTAAGATTGAATGGGATAATCAAGCCTACATTGAATGTAATGAATCGGAAGCAACCTATAAAGGATTGAATGGAGAGCCTCTAAAAAAGGTTAAAAATTATAGATCTGATAATCCCAAACTACATTTTCATGATATGCCTCCTTACCAAAAATTCTTAATTGAAAAGTATGGTATAAATGATACACCATCAACAACACATCGAGAATTATTTTTTGACATTGAGTGTGAAATGTTAGATGATATGTCTGAAGAAGGACTAAAAAAAGCAAATAAAAAAATTACATCAATAGCTTGGTATGATAAACAAGTTGATGAATGGGGAATTGTTGTTTTAGATGAAAAAAAACATTACGGAACTAATATTAAAACTAAATCTAATAAAAAAATTATTCCTTGTAGAAATGAGGGAGAATTATTAGCTAAGTTTTTAGAAATATTTAGAGACATTGATCCTGATATTTTAGTTGGTTGGAATAGTGATTATTTTGATATTCCTTATTTGTATTATAGAATGTGCAATGTTTTAGGTCAAGATTTTGCTAAACATTTATCCCCAATAGGATATGTAAGAGAAACACCTTGGTTTAAAGATCAATATATTCAAATTTGTGGTGTTGAATCTTTGGATTATATGCGTTTACATAAGAAATTTAGTTGGGCAGATGAACCATCAATGAGATTAGATGCAATTGGTGAAAAGTATGCTGGAATGAAAAAAATTGAATATGATGGTAATTTAGATAAATTATTTGAAGAAGATATAGCTACATTTATTAAATATAATTTTCGTGACGTTGAAATACTTAAAGTATTAGATGAAAATTTAGATTATTTAGCATTAACTAAAAATTTAGCACATAAAGGTAAACATAATTATAGTGAAGTATATGCTAATACTAAAACACAAGATGGAGCAATTTCAGCTTATTTATTAAGTAAAAACATTATACCACCTGCTAAAGAACGTAACCCAATATCGAAGAAAAATTATGCCGGTGGTTATTTATTTTGTCCTAAAGCCGGTAAAATGGATCTTTTGTTTGATTTAGATTTAACATCTCTATATCCTTCAATTATAATGACTATTAATATTGGTAAAGAAACTTACATAGGAAGAATTATTGATGCTGATGATAGAAATAATCGTTTGGGTTATAATGATTTAAAGTGTATGGATTATGCTGAAGAAATAGTTGTTGAAAATAAAAATAGACAACAAACTAGAATCAAAATTGGGAAGATAGTTAAAATGATTGAACAAAATGATTATTTAATATCCGCAAATGGCGTAATGTATTCTAAAGATAGAGAATCAGTACTATCAACTATATTAAAAAAATGGTTCGATGAACGAGTTATATATAATGATAAAAAGAAAAAAGCAAAAGAAGCAGGTGATGAAAAATTAGCTGCTGCGTTTCATATGAAGCAATATACTATGAAAATTTTATTAAACAGTTTGTATGGTGCAACTGCTCTTGGTAGTTTTAGATATGGTAATGTCATTTTATCTGAGTCAATTACTCTTAGTGGACAAAGAATTATACAAGAATCGGCATTAACAGCTAATAGAGAAATGAATAAAGAAATTAATAATGAATAGTTTAAATAATGCATATGATTGGTTTAAATCAATTTCTAGTCTATTTAGATCTAGAACTAATCAAATAGAGAAATTAATGGATGCCATTAAAAATGAACTTGATTTTGAAAAAATTATCTGTATAGAAACAGGAGCCTCCCAAAATATAGGTGATGGTTGTGTAGGTTTATTTTTTGCAAAATTATGTAAATTAACTAATGGGGAATTTCACTCAGTTGATATTGATGAAGATATAGTTAGTAAGAGTAAAGAATTATATTTAAATCATAATTTAGAGGCAAAACATTATACACAAGATTCAGTTAAATTTTTAGAAGAAACTTCAATAATACCTAATTTAATTCATTTAGACTCTTGGGATTTAGATTTAAAAAATCCATTCCCTAGTGCTTTACACGGTTGGAGAGAGTTTATTGCTATAGAAAATAAAATGCCTATAGGTTCAATAATTATTATAGATGATAACTTTTTTGAAGGAACTTGGATAAGGTGGGACTATCAGGATGAAAGAGAAAGTGAAAGAATAGATATTAATTATCCTATAGTAGGTAAAGGTAGTATGATTTACCATTTTGTTGAAGAAGGAAAAAGTAATTGGAAAAAATTAAGTATAGATTCTTTAGGTCAAAATGAAAAAATAATTTATAAAAAAATTAAATAGTGAAACATATAGAAGATACTCCTTGGTGGATTTGTGATCCTGAAGAAACTAATTATTGTGCTTATAGTGATACAGATTCAATTTATATGCATGCTGAGCCTTTATTAAGACACAGACATAGTAATTTTAATGAAATGGGTATAAGAGAGAAGGATGATGCATTAGGAGTTATAGCTGAAGAATATGAGGGAATAGTTACTAAATCATATAAGAAATTAGCAGCAGATGTATTTCGTGCAGATAAGCATAGATTAAACATGAAAACAGAATGTGTAATTAGATCTGCTTATTTTAGGGCAACAAGACGCTATGCACAATGGATCACTAAACAAGATGGAGTTCCTATTAAAAAGAAAGCAAATAAAAAAGAAAAGAATGAGGTTTATGAAAACATATCTGGTACTAAAATAAGTGATGGAAAAATTCCATTATATCAACCAGATAAAGATAATCCTATGAATGATGGGATAATAGATGTTAAAGGATTAGAATTTAAAAAAGCTAATTTTCCACCTATATTAGGTAAGTTTATGAAGGATGCTTTAGTTGATGTTTTAAAAGGAGCTCCACAATCTAAAATAGATGACTACTTAAAAAAATTTAAAAAGGAAATATTAGATGGTACTATTCCATTAACTAAATTAGGTAATCCTCAAGCAGTAAAAAAACTAAAAAAATACACCGGACGTAAAGCTAGAGCAGGAGAAATGTTTTCTGTTATGGAAAAAGGAGCACCAGCCGCAGTAAAAGCAACAGTTGTTTATAATGATTTATTAAGATTTTGGGGTTTACATAAAAATCATGCTTCAATAGCTCAAGGAGATAAAGTAAAATGGATTTATTTAAAACAAAATCCATACCAAGTAGATGCTATTGCTTTTTTAGAGTGGGATTTACCAGAAAAAATGCGTACATTTATCGAGCAATATGCCGATAGAAAAAAAATATTCGAGTCCATATTATTAAATAAATTAGAAGGATTTTATAATGATTTAGGTTGGACCCTAAATTTAAATCCTTACCAACAAATGTTTTTTAACTTATGATAAATAAATCAATACTACAATCAGTAATTAGCAAATATTATTTAAATGTTTGTGAAGCCGTAACATGGAAAACTGAAAACAACAACCTTTCAATAGATTTTATGTCTCCCACAGCAGATATAATAGGTAAAGTAACTTGTAACAATTTTCCTTTAGAAGATAGTGAATTAGCTATATATAATACTAAAAAATTATCAAGTTTAATTAGTATTTGTAATGGTGATTTATTATTAGAGTTAGAAAAACAACATAAACTAATATCTAAATTAAAAATATCAGATTTAAATTTTAATTTAACATATGCTGTATCTGATCCTTTACTAGTACCTAAAGTAGGTACAGTAAATATCCCAGAATTTGTAATTAATTTAAATTTAACTACAGAAGATATTGATAATCTAATAAAAGCTAAAAGTGCATTACAAGGTATTGATAATATGTTAATTACTACAACAACAAATTTAGATGGTGAAAATGTTTGTGAGTTTGTATTTGGTGATGAGCATGGACATAATAATAAAATTACATATCAAATATCAGGTGATATAACAGAAGAAAGTATGAAAATACCATACAATTCAGACACATTTAAAACTGTTATTCATGCTAATAAAGATATGGAGGAAGGAACAATGAAGATTAGTTCTATGGGACTAATTGAATTTAAATTTAAAACTGATGAAGTTTCTAGTGAGTATTATATGGTAAGAAAAGCAGAAACTGATTTTTAGTATATGTATTATAAATTGACCTTAGGGCGTAAGTATTTTTTTAACAACAATTATTAACCGCTGATCTAACGACAGCATAAAACAAAGTGATATGAGTACACAATTTTTAGAGAGATTATACAACCCGTATGATCTATTATTTCGTAACCTGTTTGAAGCAGGAGCAACATTTACACCGGCTGCAGAAGCCAAACAACAATACCCAATTAATATATTTGAAGATGATTTAGGTCTAACTTTTGAGTTAGCTTGCACTGGCATTCCTAAGGAAGCTATTGAAGTTAAATTAGAAGGAGATAGTATCACCTTTTCTTATGACAAGTCTAAAACACCAGACCCTGAGAGAAAATATATTCATAGAGGAATTGCCAAACGTTCATTTAATTTAGCTTATAAATTAGGAACAAAATTTACACCAAATAAGGCAAATGCCAAATTTAATGATGGATTGTTAATAGTAACAGTACCATTTGCAAAAGAAGCTGCGCCAAAAGTTTTGAAAATTAATTAAAAGTAACCAATAAAGTTCGCCCTATAGGTTGGTTACCTGAATTATTTTTCGTATATTTACGTAAACAAAAAATTAAAGTTATATGCAAACAATCAAAGACCCATCATTAGAACCTTATTATATAGGTAGAGACTCACACTGTTATACAGTATATGAAGTAATTACTCCTGACTCAGATCGATTAAGAACTGAAGACAGTAAAGGGGTAGATTATGAAAAACCTGTAGCACATTATTCCCATTTTGGAAGTGCTTTAAATAAAATAGCAGAGTGCCAATTACATAATAATAGTAAAGAAAATTATACTAGTGTAAGTGAATATCTCGATAGATGGGATGAATTAAAATTAAAATTAGAAACATTAATAAATTATAAAGGACTATGAATTTAGAAGCACTATTTAATGCGGTTATCGTTAAACCGATTGAACAAAACGAAGAAATGTATGGATCAATTGTTGTACCTGATATGGGTAAAGACAAAAATGAACATGGTATTGTAGTATCAGTTGGACCAGGTCAACATACACATATGGGACATTTTATACCTTGTGAAGTTAAAGTAGGAGATGAAGTAGTTTTACCTACTCAAGGATTTACTAAAGTAGAACATAATGGTGAAGAATATTATGTAGGACCAGAAAGTCAGATACTAGCAAGAGTTAAATCTTCTGTTGAAGATGTATTGGCTGAAACAGAAGTTACTGAAGAAGAACAAGCATATATTAATGACATAAAATTAGAAGACAATGAGTAAAATTATAGAATTTGGCCCAGAAGGGAGAGAAAAATTAGTAAAAGGTATTGATACATTAGCAGATGCTGTAGTATCAACATTAGGACCTAATGGTAGAAACGTTGTTATTGAAAAAGAACATGGACAAGTACAATCTACTAAGGATGGTGTAACAGTAGCTAAACATATTTCACTTAAAGATCCAATTGAAAATTTAGGTGTTACTTTAGTTAAAGATGCATCATTAAAAACAGCAGATAAAGCTGGAGATGGTACAACAACTTCAACTTTATTAGCTAGAGAAATGATAAAAGGAGGACTTAGTCATTTAAATAATGGAGCTAATGCTGTTGAGATAAAAAGAGAAATAGATAAATCTGTAAAAGAAATAGTTGCAGTATTACAAGATAAAATATCAGAAGATATATCATCTGAAGATCAACTAGAACAAGTTGCTACAGTTTCTGCTAATAATGATAAAGAAATTGGTAAATTGATTGCTACTGCACTAGATAAGGTTGGAGATGAAGGTATAGTTCATATTGAAGAAAGCAAATCAGGTGAAACTTATTTAGAAACAGTTGAAGGTTTACAATTTGATAGAGGATTTAAATCACCTTATTTTGTTACTGATAATAACACGATGAGTAGTACTTTAACAGATGTTAGTGTTTTAATTGCAGACCATAAATTTACTAATGTAAAAGAATTATTACCTATTTTAGAAGGTGTTGCAAAACAAGCTAAATCTTTATTAATAATAGCTGAAGATATAGATCATGAAGCATTGGCTACATTAATTGTTAATAAACAAAGAGGTACATTAAATGTTTGTGCTGTTAAAGCTCCTGATTTTGGTGATAGAAGAAAATTAATATTAGAAGATATTGCTATTATGACAGGTGGTCAAGTATTTGACAAATCTAAAGGAATGAAATTAGATAAATTTTCTTGGGATTGGTTTGGTGAAGCCAGAACAGCAACTATTAGCAAAACAACAACTACTATAATTGATGGTAAAGGTGATGAAGATACTATTAATAAAAGAATTGAAGAATTAGCTCATCAAGTTGAAGGATCAGAAAGTGAATTCGAACGTGAACAATTACAAAGTAGATTAGCTAAAATGTGTGGTGGTGTTTCTATTATTCATGTAGGGGGAAGAAATGAAACTGAAATGAATGAAAAGAAAGATAGAGTTGATGATGCTTTACATGCTACAAAAGCAGCAATCGAAGAAGGTATTGTACCTGGAGGTGGAGCTGCTTTATTATATGCTAGGGAATCTATTAAAAATTGTAGTATAGGTTCAGAAATAGTTTACAAAGCATGTGGTAAACCATTTGAACAAATACTTATAAATGCTGGGCATGATTCAGTACAAGCTCAAATGTTAGGTAAATATAAATTAGTTGATGGTGGTAATGATACATGGGCAGGATATAATATTAAAACAGATGATGTTGTTAATATGAAAGAAGCTGGTATTATAGATCCAACTAAAGTAACTAGAGTAGCACTTGAAAATGCAGCTGCAGTAGCAGGTACAGTATTACTTACAGAATGTATTGTAGTAAATAAACCTGAAGAAGAAAAACAACCTCAAATGAATCCTTCAATGATGGGAATGTAATATGGAAACAGTAATTAATGAACATAATGAGTTGATCGCAACAAGAGTACCACCTGGAGACAGGTGGAAACTCGTTGCTGATCCTAAAAAACAAGTATATCCTACTTTAACAGAAGCTTTAGAAGCTTATTTACATAAAACTGGATTTAAAGGTGAATATAGATTAGACCCTATGGGGAGTAAATTGTATGCTATTCATTCAACTGAGGAAGAAATAGCTCCAAAAGAAGAAAAAATGTATTCATTATATGGTGAATTTAAGCAAGGTGTTTAGGTTTGGAAAATTAAATAATATTTTGTATATTTAGGTTATGAAAGATCACGGGTTATTAGTAGAAAAATATCGTCCTACAAATATAGATAATTATGTAGGCAATGAAAGTATTAAAAAATCAATATCAAATTATATTGGTCAAAATGATATTCAAAATTTAATATTTTATGGACCAGCAGGAACTGGTAAGACAACACTAGCAAAATTAATTGTTAAAAATATAGAATGTGATCATATCTATATTAATGCTTCTGATGAAAGAGGTATTGAGACAATTAGAGATAAAGTATCAGGATTTGCAAGTGTGATGTCATTTAAACCTCTCAAGGTTGTTATATTAGATGAAGCAGATTTTCTAACTATACAAGCACAGGCATCTTTAAGGAATGTAATCGAAACCTTTTCAAGAACTACTCGTTTTATCTTAACTTGTAATTTTGTTGAACGTATTATAGATCCTTTACAATCAAGATGTCAAACATTAAAGATAGTACCTCCTAATAAGCAAGATGTTATTCAACATTTAATGAAAGTAATTAAAAAGGAAGGTATAAAATGTAGTGTAAGTGATTTAGAAACAATTACTAATAATAACTACCCTGACGTTCGTAAGATGCTTAATACAATACAAGTATCAACGCAAGATAACGTATTAAAATTAGATAAGGATGCATTAGTATCATCTAATTATATGGTAGAGGTAGTTAATGAGTTATCTAAATCATCCCCTAAATTTAATATAATAAGACAAATAATAGCGAACGCTAATGTTAAAGACTTTGAAGTATTTTATCGATTTTTATTTGATAATGCTTCGGATTTTGCACCTGGAAAAGAAGGCACAGTTGCAATACATATAAATGAATATAGTTTTCAATCCAATTTTAGAATTGATAAAGAAATAAACTGTATGGCCTTAATAAAACAATTAATTAATATTTAAATTTAAAAAAATGAGTGAAAACAACGTAGGACAACCACCAGTAAAATTAGAAGACACAACAGCATTTGTATCACCAGAAGGAAATAAAATTTTCCAACAAGGGGTATTATTACGTAGTGTATCAAAATTTGTAGCAGGAACTGATGAAGATGCAGTTATGCCAATCCCAGTATTTTTCTGTCCTGATACTAAAAAAATAGTAGGATTAACATTACCACCAGAAATCAGAGATGAATATAAAGATGATTTAATATAAATGACAGTATTTAATTGGCTAGAAGAAATAACTGTTAAAAAAACACCACCTAATAATTTTACCCAACAAGATTGGGATGATTGGAATTCTTACATGGTACATAGATTTTTATCTATGAATATGAGTTATATTGATATAGTTAATTTTGTGCAGAATATAAATCCTCAAAATAAAAAGGAGATTTATACTATTTATAGGGAAATGATTCCTAAAAGAAAAGTATGGAATAAATATATTAAGAGTCAAAATAAAAAGGATTCTAAAGAACTAGCAAAAGTCATAGCTAATAAATTATCAATTGGAAGTGATGAAGCTAGTTCGTATATTCCCATATTAGGAAAAGATAATATCACTAAAATGTTGAGTGATTTAGGTTATGATAAAAAAGAATTAAAACAATTAATAAAAACAATATAAAATGGCTAAATTAGTAGATATGTTAAGAACATCTGCAGAAGCAGATAAAGCAAAAGCATTGCTATCACTTGAATTATTAGGTAGCAAAGCAGTTGGTATTGGAGACCATTCAACAGGAGATTTTTATAAGAATGCTGAAGAAGCACTTGTAATGTTAGTAGATGCTGATGATAGGTTAGAAGCTTTAAGTAAATACTTTAATGATAAAGGACAAATAAATGGATAGTGTAAAAAAATATTTAGAAAGATCTGATGAAATTAAAGCTCAAGAAAAGTTAGAGGGAATAACCGTATCTGAAACAGTAGAAATATTTGAAAACGAATACCCAGAATTATCTGAAGAGTTTAAAAATATTGGTAGAGAAATGTATGAAATGTTTGCTCGTAAACATATGGATTATGGTTTAAATAATATTGCTTTAGGTGGTGATATTTTAAATAGCAAGGATGATAAAAAATTCTCACTAACTGGTTTATGTATTAGACTCACAGATAAAATTTCACGTTTAAAAAATCTATTAATTAATGGTCGATCATTCGTTCAAGGTGAAGGTATGGAAGATACATTTATAGATATAGCCAATTATGGCATAATCGGTCTTTTAGTAGGTCGCGATAAATGGAAAAAATAATTTGGCTAAAAAGGTTCCAATAATAGTAAGGGAGATTAGAAATAATCCCCCTTCACCAGTTAATTTTGCAGTTGAAAAGAATATATCATATTCTCAATTGTCAATGTTTACTCAATGTCCTAAAAAATGGTCACTTCAGTATAGAGATGGTCATAAAATTAGTGAACAAAGTATTCATATGACATTTGGAACTGCTCTACATGAAGTTTTACAACATTATTTAGATGTAATGTATGAAACAAGTGGTGCTGAAGCTGATAGAATTGATATTGAAGAGTTATTTGAAGATACTTTAAGAAAATGCTATGCTAATGATTATAAAAAAAACAAAGACCAACACTTTAGTTCTTCAACTGAGTTAAGAGAATTTTTTGAGGATGGTAAAGAAATATTAAAATTCTTTAAAAAACAAAGAGGTGCTTATTTTAATAAAAAAGGATGGCATTTAGTTGGTTGTGAAGTACCAATAGTTATGGCGCCTAATTTGCGTCTTAACCGCGTAAAATACATGGGTTACTTAGACGTCGTAATGTATCATGAACCAACAAATTCATTTAAAATTATCGACATAAAAACCAGTACTAAAGGTTGGAATAAATGGACTAAAAAAGACGAAAGCAAACAGTTTCAACTTATTTTATACAAATATTTCTTTAGTAAACAATACAATATACCCTTAGAAAATATTGACATTGAGTTTTTTATAGTTAGAAGAAAAGTATATGTAGATGGAGATTATCCTCAAAAACGAATACAACAATTCGTACCAGCTTCAGGTAAAGTAAAATTAAATAAAGCAACAACAAACCTAAATGAGTTTATAAGTAAAGCTTTTAACTTGGATGGGTCATATAAGGATACTATATTTAGGGCAAATCCAAGTAAATGGAATTGTACCTTTTGCCCTTATAAAACAAATGCAGAACTATGCAATGCTATTGGTAAGAATTTATAATCTGCATATATGTATAGACAAATATAAACAAAAATAAAAATTATGGCAAACGCAAAAGACATGACACTAACAAGTGTAAAAGTAAAAGCTGATTTATT